>OBYK01000379.1_pt1 | contig 23914 bp, 18 predicted proteins | sample 1476721 | NCBI WGS metagenome assembly OBYK01 (sample SAMEA2580191, study PRJEB22360) | human gut metagenome | biome: human gut; feature: human-associated habitat; material: faeces | place: Denmark | collected 2008/2010
GCAAAAAGTTGCTGCGTGCGCGCCGGCGCTGCGTCGAAGCAGGCCATAAGCTGCTGCGCCATGGCGTTGATGTTGCGCACGGCCGAAAGGTCGGTGTTGACACACAGCATGCCGACAATCTCGTTATCCTCGCGGATAAAGTACGTCGCCGACTCCAACGTCTTGCCGCCGGCGCCGCGTCCCTCGTAGCCCGTAATAAACGGCAGGTCGCGATACTTGGGGTCGTGCATGATCGTGAGTGCCAGATCGGTGGCGGGACCGCCGACCTTGCGGCCGCTCACAATGCCGTTGCGAATATCGACGATGGCGTGGTCGGGGTCCGAGAAATCGTGCAGCACGATTTCGCTATTTTTGCCGAGTATCTGCTCCAGGAAATCGACCATCGGCAAAAAGCGGCGTACGGTCTCGTTCATGGGCAACTCCTTTGGGTGAAATCGGAAATGTTCATAACAATTTTTTCTCATGGTAACACGATGCCCATTGACTCGCATATTCGCAGGTACATCGCGTAATACAGACGAGCGGTAGGAAATTGGCGGCAAACGGTCGACAAAAAGAAAAGTTAGATGTTATTTTGACTAGACACATTCCAAACCTGCGGAAACACTCTATATCAGCTGAAGAATTATCTGATAACAAAAAATTATTATTGAGAATGAGAAATTTCTTAAATACTATATTCACCGAAGGCACAACCTCATCGCCTAACTGCGTCAAAATGTATACGCAGATGCGAAAACAGCTACTTCGAGGATTGGTGGTCAAATGACCCAGGAGACGGTTACGAACGGCACTGAAGCCCTGTTCACTCGCGAAGGCATGCCTCCCGTTAAGGAAATGATCCCGTGTGCCCTTCAGCACGTACTGGCATCGTTTGCCGGCATCATTACCCCGGCGGTCATCATGGCCGGCGTCTACGGTTTTAATAGCCAGCAGAGCACCGACATCATTCAGGTCGCGCTCATTCTTTCGGCAATCGACACGGCCCTTCAGGCCTTCGCTCCCTTCCGTCGCATCGGCGGCGGCCTGCCCATCGTCATGGGTGTTTCGTTTGCGTTCCTGCCGGCTTTACAGGCCATGGGTGCCTCGGGCTTTAGCTTTGGTGCGCTGCTGGGCGGCGAGATTGTCGGCGGCGCCGTCGCGGTCCTCTTTGGTCTGGCCTACAGCAAGATCAAGTGGCTGTTCCCGCCCGTCGTGACCGGTACGGTCATCTTCTCCATTGGCGTCTCTCTCTATCCCACGGCTGTCAAGTATATGGCCGGTGGCATGGGCACGCCGCTGTGGGGCACCCCGCAGGCCTGGTGCGTCGCTCTTATCACCTTCGCCGTGGTCTTTGCGCTCGCCAACTTTGGCAAGGGCACGCTCAAGCTGGGATCTGTGTTCTTTGGCATGATCGTTGGCATGATCGTCTCCATCCCCTTTGGCATGATCGACTTCTCCAGCGTCGCCACCGCTCAGGTCTTCGCCCTTCCCAAGCTCATGCCCTACGCGCTCGAGTTTGATCCCGAGGTCTGCATTACCCTCGCCGTTGTGTTCCCCATGGTTGCCATCCAGGTTATTGGTGACGTCTCCGCCGCTTGCCTGGGCTCCATCGACCGTATGCCCACCGAGCACGAGCTCTCCGGCGCTATCGTGTCCCAGGGCCTCACCTCTATGGTCGGCGGCCTGCTGGGCGGTCTTCCCACCAGCGCCCTTGGCCAGAACGTGGGCATCATCTGCTCCAACAAGGTCGTCAACAAGTGGGTCTTTGTGATCATCGCCGCCGTCTTTGCCATCGCCGGTCTGTTCCCGCAGCTCTCTGCCGTCCTTTCCGCTATCCCGCAGCCCGTCATCGGCGGCGCGACCGTCGGCGTCTTTGGCACCATCACCATGAACGGCGTGCGCATGTTCACCCGTGAGGGCCTCACACAGCGCACTACCACCATCGTCGGCACCTCCGTCGTCTTTGGCCTGGGTATCTGGATGGCCAGCGGTTGCCTTGCCGGCGAGGGTATGCCCACCTGGGTGTCCACCGTCATTGGCTCCAATGCCGTAACCCCCACCGCCATCATGGCCATCGTGCTCAACCTGATCCTTCCGCAGACGCCGGTCGTGGCTCAGCACATCGATGCCGCCAAGGATGCCGCCGCGGATCTGGTCTTGCCCGAGAGCAAGAAGTAACCAATTCGGTGCTATTCGCCGGCGGACGCATCACCTCGTCCGCCGCGACGTCATGCGGTGCCAGGCCGCACTTCAAAGGGTTTGTCCCGTGGGTAAAATAAGGCTGACGGCAGCCCAAGTGGTGAAGAACTGGGCAGCGCCGTTACTCAGTTTAAGGGGTCAATGCCTTAACGGCGTCGACCCCTCTTTTTGTGCTTCGAACGCTGCTTGAGTGCCTCGGAAAGTCCGATGAGCGCCGTGAAGAGCGAGACCAGAGCGGTCAGGAGCTTCCGGAACGGGCCATGTGCGGTGGTGTACCGCCCCTTTTGCGTGCGCCGCTTGTCGAATTACGTTATAGCTAGCTATATTATCGGAAAGTATAATATAGCTAGCTATAACGTAAAGGAAGCTGAGGGTCCGTCCTGTGTTGTTGGGGACGGGACTTCGCCCGATCGCGTGGCCTTTAACATTTGCGGTTGAGTGCTCCGTGGATGTTGAGTAGTGGCTGGAGTAGCGGACGAGTCGGGCGGGCGTCGAGGCTTCGTTACCGAAAAACCATTTGTTAAACCCGGCGCGCGTGGGTAAAATAAGGTCGACGGCAGCCCAAGTTTTGGTTGGCTGGGCAGCGCCGTTACTCAGTTTAAGGGGTCAATGCCTTAACGGCGTCGACCCCTCTTCTTTTGTTTCGAACACTGCTTGAGTGCCTCGGTAAGTCCGATAAGCGCCGTGATGAGCGAGACCAGAGCGGTCAGGAGCTTCACGAAATCAGTCAGATCGGTCATGGGCATCACCTCCCGTCGCATGGAGGGCGCTGCCCGGCACATGGAACTGCCGTCAACAGCAATCATTCTATCAAAGTGCAGCCATAAATACGAATATATGTTCGCTTATAATGGAGCTGTGAGTTGATGAGCGAGGACGTTCTGGACAAGCGCTCGCAGGGCGGATTTGCCCCGGAGTTTCCGGAACGGTCCACGTGTGGTGGAGCACCGCCCCTTTTGCGTGCGCTGAGGCTTCATTACCGAAAATCCATTTGTTAGACCCGACGTCCGTGGATAAAATAAGGTTGACGGCAGCCCAAGGGTGATAGCTGGGCAGCGCCGTTGCTTGGTCAAGGGGTCAAAGCCTTAATGGCAGCGACTTGTTATGCTTCGAATGCTGCTTGAGTGCCTCGGAAAGTTCGATAAGCGCCGTGAAGAGCAAGACCAAAGCAACCAAGAGCTCTACGAGCTCTGATGGGCCCGGGATGACCTCTGATTCAAGTCACCGGGCCTCAATCTTTTTCATCCATTTGAATAGAGTGGGCGGCGCTCTTGGGGTCGACTGTATGGCGTGTGCCTGGCGCGCGTGGCATTGCGTCCCGCCTTCATGTCCGCACGAGCGCCTATCCTTACGGCAATGTAGCCGCCTATGTAGCAAGCGGCAGTTGACGGAGAGAGGCCGTAACCGTGTCAGCTGAAAAGACGCCGTGTATCTCGGCTATCGATACGACGAACTTTGCGCGCCAGATTGTGCTGGACTTTGAGTTTGCGCCGGTGTCAAAGCAGCGCCAGCGACGTGGGCTGCGCAATGAGATTATCGAGGTCGGCGCCGTCAAGCTCGATTACCACGGCAACGTTATGGGCGAGTTCTCGCAGTTTGTGCAGACGGAATTTACCGAAGGCGTTGCGTTTCCCGTCCGCGAGCTTACGGGGATATCGGCCGTGGACACCGCGATGGCCGATCCGCTCTACGTGGTGATCAAAAGGCTCAGCGATTGGATCGGTCGCTACTCCGCCCAGATAGTTTGCTGGAGTGGGGCGGATCATCGACAGCTTATGACCGAGTGCCAGGCAAAGCACATCGACCTTTCCGCATTTCCTACGGACTGGGCCGATCTGCAGGCGTTTTACACCTCGATCATGGACGTGGGCAGCCACGGGCGCGTCTCGTTGGGCGACGCGGCAGCGTGGTTTGGCATCGATTTCGATGAGACGACGGGCCACGCCCATAGTGCCCTGGCCGATGCGCGCGTGACCGCCAAGCTGCTCAAGCAGATGATGGACGGGGAATACCGCGTGAGCCCGCGCGCCCGGGAAGTCCGCCAGCGGTGGGGGATGGACGAACGAGCCCAGACGCGCCTTTCCAGCAAGTGCCCCGAGCTGGGCGACCTGCTGCTGAAGCTGAAGGCGGAGGGGAGGTAGGGCGATTTGTTCCATTCTTGAATGGGCGTAAAAGGGATCAGTAAGGGACAAAACCTCTTTTGGATGGTATGTGAAAGTTCAATGGTTTCTACCTAGTTCATATTGGTGAGTGTGTAGCTCTTGCGCTCTTAGAGGCGCTTGAGGTGGCTGTCCAATTGAATGGCTTTTCTTGGTTACGACCACTCCAGCTGCGAAAGGCCACTTGTGCAAAAGGCAGTGCTTAATAGCCGTTGTAATATTTCGTAATGTTGGTACTATAAATGACTTATTCTTTTTGCCACTTTACAAGAGCTCTTCTGCTTTCCATAATTGTCTGCTACACTTCAGCCCATTGGATGTCAGTATCCAATGGGCTGAGTAATTTGAAGGAGGGGCAATGTACTGCACAAAATGCAACCGCTTCACTGATAACGGTACATGCCCTGAATGCGGCGGAGAGACAATCGAAGAAGCTCCTCATGTCGTTTATTGGTGCGGCAGCTGCAACATCCCGTTGATTCACATTCCGGGGGACCGAAAAATCGAATGCCCGATTTGCGGGCACGAGGCAAAGTACCTTTGTGCAGATATGCGTCCTGTCTTTCCTGAGGAAAGGCTGCTTTTTGAGGTAATGACGGGGAGACCCCTTGCGTATATCCACGAATCGGTGTGGGCTTCGGGAAGCAAGTATTACGTCAATGGGAAGGCAACGAACATTACGGTTGCCGAATTCCTTTCCTCTAACCCAATCGAGGTCAGGTCGCAGATCGACGAATATGCCAAGGGGAATAGCTACGATGCATTCGATCGCTACGTCGATGTTTTCGTTGAGGCGAACCGTGCGCATCTTGACGCCATCGTGCGCGAGGCGTGCTCTTTCGCCGTCGACGCCTCCAAGGATTATCCCGAGGAAAACCTCGTTGTCTCTTTTTCGGGCGGCAAGGATTCGACCGTAACCGCCGATATTGCTGTTCGCGCCTTGAGTGACCCTTATCTTGTTCATATATTCGGCGATACTACGCTCGAGTTTCCTAGTACTACCGAGTATGCAAAGCGCTTTCGCGCCAGCCATCCTTTGGCGATTTTCAAGACTGCGCGTAACTACGAACAGGATTTTTACGATATGGCCGAGGTCATCGGTCCACCGGCACGAATGATGCGGTGGTGTTGTTCGATGTTCAAAACGGGGCCGATTTCGCGAGCATTTAAAGGGCTTTTCGGCGATGAGCCCATCTTGACCTTCTACGGCATTCGCAAGGGAGAGTCGGTCTCGCGCAGCAAGTACAATCGCATTGAGAACAGTGCCGAATCCGTCAAGATTCAGCGGCAGACGGTTGCGGCACCAATTTTCTATTGGAATGACCTTGACGTTTGGTTGTACATACTTGGTGAAAAAATAGATTTCAACGATGCCTACCGTCTCGGTTATGAGCGCGTGGGCTGCTGGTGTTGTCCGAACAACAACGCGCGAGCCCAATTCCTGTCTCAAATCTACATGCCAGAAGCTGCGGCTAAATGGCGCAGCTTCCTAGTTGATTTCGCGCGCCGCATCGGTAAACCGGACCCGGAGGTATACGTCGATACAGGTAAGTGGAAAGCGCGCCAAGGGGGCAACGGTCTTGCCGCTGCAAGCTCTGTTCTTGTTGAGGCGAGCCACTGCGCTACTGACGACAGCGCGACCATCTTCTCGCTTGAGAGGCCATACTCAGACGAATTGGTGGGCCTGATGACGCCCATAGGCGATTATGCGCCTGGCCTCGGCCGTCCGCTACTCGACGAGAAGGTTATCGTCGACCACCGCACGAGGGAGCCACTTATCTCCGTTATGCCTTTCGCGCAACCTGGCTACGAGTACGCCGCGAAAGTACGCGTGCTAAAGGCCTCTGATGCCGAGACGTTGCTGCGCATGGCGAAGTATCAGGTCGTTAAGTTCAATGCTTGCAGGCAGTGCCTCAAATGCGAAGGCCTGTGTCGTTTCGGCGCGATTAGCATTACGTCGGACGGCTACCGAATTGACCCGCAGAAGTGCGTGCACTGTCGACAGTGCGTAACCGATAAGTATCTTGAGGGCGGTTGCCTCATGCGCAAGTACCTCAGAACCAAGGAAGAGTAACGTCATGCAGATGAAGTTCAAGGCACACCAGTCTTTCGCCGTGCGCAAAGGATGGCTCGGAAAAGGCCTCCGCACAATAGCGAATCCCGATAATGCTGCACTTCTTATGCCGAGCAACAGCAAGGCCGCGATGGACGAGCTGGGTTTGGGTTCGAACCAGGTCGTGGCGCTGCGCTATTGGATGCAGACGCTTGGCCTTGTGGACTACAGGAAGGGATCTCGCAATCACGAGCACGTTCTTACGGCGCTAGGTAAGCTTATCTATGAAAACGACCCGTACACGGAGGAGATCGGTACGCTTTGGGCGATTCACTGCAACCTCGCATCCGCTCTAGAGGACGCCGCTTCCTGGTACTTTTTCTTCAATGAGTTCGGTATGAGCGTTTTTACGCGAAAGGATTTTACTCGCGCCCTTGAGCGCTACATCTTCACTTACAACGACAAGAAGGATGTGTCCCTTAAGTCGCTCGAGGACGATTTCAACTGCATCATCAACACTTACGTCGCGCACGGTTATGCCGGCAAGAAGGGTGGCTCGCCTGAGAGCGTTATCGATTGTCCCCTCGGCGAACTCGGCCTTGTGAGTATCGAGAGCCGCAGCGCAAGAAGCTTTCGCAAAACGAGCGCTAATCCCGCCATGCTTCCCGCGCTGCTGGTGCTCTATTGCATCTGCACGATGGTGGATTTCCAAGAACGCATGGACAGCCCTCTCGGACGAGAGATAAGGCTCGCTGACTTGCTCGATGCGCCGTGCTCGCCCGGAAGGGTTTTCAACCTTGACGCCGTGGCACTTCTTGGCAAGCTTTACGAACTTGAGGGCGAAGGCTATGTCCGTATAAATCGCACTGCTGGCCTCGACGTCGTTCGTCTCAATGAGCCAGGCATGACTGCAACCGCTTGCCTCGAGCGCTATTACGAGATTATTGGTTAGGAGCGCTCCCGTGAACCTAAAAGATATGGTCGTCCCCAACAAGGACTTTCAAACATCGATAAACATCGAATTCGACTTCGGGTCCAAAGAGAAAATCGAGGGTCTCATTCCCACCGATTCCGTTTGTCGCTACCTTGAGCGCATCTTGGGCGATGTTATTGCCCCCTCTAATCAGCGGGCAAAGCTGCTCGTCGGCGCCTACGGCAAGGGCAAGTCGCATGTCGTGCTCGCGGCGCTGATGGCGATGTGGTGCAAAGAACCCGGAGCATTTCAGAGAATCACAAACGCATATAGGCGCAAGAACAGCGGTTTTGCAGAGACCTTCGACAGATTCGTTCAAGATGGCCAGCGCTTGCTTCCCGTCGTTATTTCGGGAAGCACGTCCGATCTTCGCCATTCGCTTCTTTTCGCGCTCAGAAATGCCCTGAAGCTTTGCGATTCCACCGATCTTATGCCTTCGACGAATTACGACGGCGCAATTAGAGTACTTGACAGATGGCGCCGCGATTATCCGAGCACGCTGAAACGATATGAAGAGCTTACGGGCTCGACCTACGGCACGACTGTCGCAAAACTGCGCGCTCTGGAAACTGAAACGTATGAAGAGTTCGTTGCCGCCTACCCAAGCTTGACCTCGGGTAGCACGTTTAATGTGCTCGACGGAGCAGACGTGCTTTCCGTATACGAGCAGGTGCTCTCCGGCCTTGCCGAGCGCGGCGTTAGCGGTCTTTATGTCGTTTACGACGAATTCAGCAAGTATCTAGAGACGAGCATAGGACGAGCCACCGTTGAAGACACGAGGCTTCTTCAGGACTTTGCAGAGGCATGCAACAGGAGCGGCGCAGAAAAGCAGCTACATCTTCTGCTTATTAGCCACAAAAGCATCTCGAACTACATTGACGCCGATCTGCCCAAAGAGAAGGTCGATGGGTGGCGCGGCGTGTCCGGTCGCTTTGAAGAAATCGAAATGTCCGACGACGAGAACCAGTCCTACGAGCTCATGTCTTCGGCGATCATCAAGGATTCCACGAAGTGGAGCCGTTGGTGCTGCGATCATGAAGCGCTTCTGTCGCGAATCGAGGGACGCTACGTCCATAATGGACTTTTCGCGGGCAATATGTCCGATGTCGTTGTGCGTGGTTGCTACCCGTTGCATCCGTTGACGGCGTTCTTGCTTCCGAAGCTGTCTGAGAAAGTTGCCCAGAACGAGAGAACCCTGTTTACCTTCCTGTGCGCCGAAGGCGACAAAACCATGTCGGCGGTTCTGGCGGAGTCGGCAGAGTTCGTTACTCCCGACTACATTTACGACTACTTCGAGCCCCTCCTTCGCAAGGAAATGTACACGAGCCCCCTCCATAGGGTTTACGAGCTTACTCGCGCATCCCTTTCGCGCGTCGAGCCCGTCTCCCTCGAGGCGCGCATCATTAAAACCGTTGCCGCAATCGACGCGGTCGCGCAATACGATCGAGTGGAGCCAACCAAGGAGACCCTCATCGACCTCTTTTGCGACTGCGGATTGGGAGCAAAAGAGGTCGATGAGGCCATTACGCGCCTTGTCGAAGGAGACTCAATCGTCTACCTGAGGCGCAGCAACGCATATCTTAAACTCAAGGAAACTACTGGCGTTCATGTAGATGCAGAGGTTTCCAATCGAGCTGGCTCGCTCCGCAGCATGATGACCTGCGAAGCGGCACTTAACCGAGAAATCGGAAATATGGCCCTGTATCCGTCTCGATACAACGAAGACAAAGGCATGGTCAGGTTCTTTGAGTGCGGTTTCGTTGGTGCATCCTCGCTAAAGAAATGGTGCGAGCAAGAGGTGAGGCCCGATCATATCCTCGACACCGGTAACGATTGGGTGGCGGATGGTCAAGTTGTCGGAGTCTACTGTTCGACGCCGGATGAGCTCGTTGAGCTGAAAGACCTTGCCAAGAATGAGCTTTCGCGTGAAAAGCTGACCGTTGCGGTTGTACCGAGGTCGTTCACGAGGATCGAAGAGGCGCTTTACCGGCTTGAGGCCGCAAGGCAGTTGAAGGAGGAGGCGGCCGACGATGCAGCGCTTGCTGACGAATACGAGATAGTCATCGAGGACTACTCGGAAATCGTCAACGGCTATATTGCCGGTTTTTTTCAGCCAGAGCTGAGACAATCCCTCTATTACGTCAACGGGAGTCAGAAGAAGGTCGTTACGCGCAAGCGGAAGCTCTCCGAAGAGCTGTCTCTGCTTTGCGACGAAGTCTTCGGCTCAACGCCAAGAATAACCAGTGAGTCCCTCAACAAAAACGATCTAACGGGAACGGCCTTCAGCAGCCGAACCAAGATTCTCAAGGCTTTGTGTGCGCCTACGCTTGCCCAAAACCTGGGCTTCGTGGGCAATGGCCAGGAGACGTCCATGGCAAGGAGCGCATTCGAGAAGACTGGACTCATCAAGGATGTCGCGAAAGCAATTGACGAACCCGGCGTTCCAGAGGCAGGCATTGAAGCGGTCATCGATACCATCAAGGACTTTATAGAAACTGCTGACAACACGCCCTTTTCAGAGCTCTACGATAAACTGATGGGGCGCAATCTCGGCATCGGCTTGCGAATGGGCCCGATCCCTCTCTACCTTGCCTACGTTCTCAGGGGCTACAGGGAGCAGATCAAGATAACCTTCAATGGCGAAGAGCGGCCCATTAACGAGACCCTCTTCGACGACATCGCAAAGAATCCAAGCGATTACCGCCTGACAAGACTCAACTGGTCCCCCGAGATGGAGGCCTACGTGAAGAAAGTCGCAGGGGTTTTCGGATGCAAGTCCGATAGGGCTACGCGAGCGGACGTTGTCGATGCCATGCGCCTCTGGTATGTGGCCCTTCCTCAGATGACCCGTAACGCCAATATTGATCACTCCCATGGCGGGGCGGAGCCCATCTCGAGGGTAAGGAAGCGTTTCTTTAAGGCGATAAAGAAAATAGATTGCGACACCGACAAGCTGCTGTTCGAGGAAATTCCCTCGATATTCGGAGAGCCTTGCGATTCGGATGCCTTAATTTACGCGCTCAAAAGCGAGAAGGACGAGTGCGATGGATATCTGCGCGACTGCGTTGAGGGGCTAGCACACGCTTTGATGGCGTTATTCGGCCCCGATGCGCATCGGGACGCAAGTCTTTCATCCGTTTTGAGGGATTGGGTTGACATCCATCCGGCTGTGCAAACGAGCGTCTATTCGGGTATCAACAATCAAGTCCTTCAAGCTGTGGCTACTTCAACGGGCGACGACTTCGTGACTATCAACAGAATTGCCAAGGCGGCAACCGCGCTTCGTATCGACGACTGGAATGACGAAAGATTTGATGACTTCCTCCGAATCGTTCAAGGTATGAAAACTGAGGTCGAATCAACCGTCGATGAAGCGGGAGCGACTGAAGATGAATCTGCCTGTCTGAGCATCAGGTTTGCCGACGAGGGCGGCATGCTTAGGGAAAAAACGTTCCCGGTCGTTATCCCGTCCCGGCGCGCCAAGCTTCTTAAGACCGGTCTTCTTGCGTGCTTGGATGAGATGGGCGGTGCTCTTTCCCCTGAGGAAAAGAGACAGGTCGTTTTCGATGTTCTGAGGAGGCTTTGCTAGCTATGCCAGAAATAGCTTATTTCGATAATGCGGCGACCACTTTTCCGAAGCCGAGCGTCGTCTATGACTATGCCGACTCTTTTTATCGCAATTCCGGTGGCAATATCGGCAGGGGCGGCAACGCTCTGGCCGTTGCTGCCGGCGAAATCGCCAAAGCAGCAAAGAGCAACCTGAGGAAGCTCTATGACTGCCCTGCGGGTGAGGTCGTTTTCACGGCTTCGGCGACCGATGCTCTAAACCGCATTCTTCTTGGCTTGAATCTCGCCAAAGACGACGTTGTTTACTGCACGCCCTTTGAGCACAACGCTGTAACCAGGCCTTTATTCCATTTGGCCGAAACGACTGGTATAAGGATTGAGATTCTGCCATTTGATGACGAGATGTTTGTGCCCCGATATGAGGAAATCGAGGAAGCCTTTGTTGCCAAACTGCCGAGGCTCGTTGTGATGACTCACGCTAGCAACGTATGCGGCGCGGTCGTTCCTGTGGAAACTGTCGCGCGAATGGCTAAAGCCTATGGTGCAACGACCGTTATCGATATGAGCCAGACTGCTGGCTTGCTCCCGCTTCAGCTCTCCAGCGATCTGTTTGATTTCGCAGTCTTCGCGGGCCATAAGACCTTATATGGTCCATTTGGCATCGGAGGCTTTATTTGCAAGCGCGGAGCCGAGCTCAGGCCCGTTTTTTTTGGCGGGAATGGCATCAACTCGGTCGAGCAGCGGCTCCCTGAGAATATCGTCCAGATGGAAGAGATCGGAAGCCAAAACACGTATGCAATCGCGGGGCTTAAGGCGTCCACAGATTGGCTGCTCGAGCAGGGATTGGAAGCGATTCGCAAAATCGAAATGGAGAATCGGGACAGGCTTTTGGAATGCCTGAGGGCCGCCGGGTTTTGCTCTCTCATCGGCGAAGGCATGGAATGCGAGAGGATAGGCGTTGTGTCTGCTCTGTTTGACGGGTACTCACCGGATGAAGGGGAAATGGTCCTTGGCCGATGTGGGGTTGCTGTGCGCTCCGGCATTCAATGCGCCCCATACGCCCATCGTTTTCTCGGCACTCTACCCGCTGGAACAATTCGTTTCAGTGTGAGCGCTTTGACCGGCGACCCCGAGTTCGATGCGCTGGAACGAGCGTTGGACGTCATCGATGAATAGAAAATAGCCGCCCATTGATAAAAACCAAACCATCTGCCGAACTTATCCCCAGCGGATAAGCCGCTTATTGTCTGACAAGCCTGTAAGCCGCCTTATAATAAATAAATTGTCAAACGGAGGTGTTTCGGTGAGCTTTGTTGGTTTGGATATCAGAAGAGAATATCGATCGCTATTGCGCGATGTTGTCCGTGATTTCTATACGCCACTTCTTTCCCAAGCGGTCCTCTATAGACGTGCGGTCGGCTTCTTTTCGTCTTCCGCGCTAATTAGTCTTACCGAGGGTCTTAAGGGCCTCATCAAGAATAACGGCACGATTGAGGTAATCGCTTCTCCTCGTTTATCGGACGCCGACATTGAAGCCATTCGAGACGGCGTTTCCCGGCGCGATGATGTGATTCTAGAGGCCTTGCTTCGCGAACTCGACAAGCCTAAGGGCAAGTTTGAGCAGGCACGTCTGAATCTTCTTTCAAATCTTATCGCCTCTGGCGTTCTAACAATTAAAATCGCTTTTCTTGAACGAGATGGCGAAATGGGCATGTTCCACGAGAAGCTCGGATTGATGTATGACGCCGACGGCAATATCGTTGCCTTCTCTGGTTCCATGAACGAGTCCGAGAACGCTTTTCACTGCAACTACGAATCGATCGATGTTTACACGTCCTGGTCCCAAGATGTCGACCGCGTGAACGATAAGGTCTCTGCGTTTACTGCGATGTGGGGCGACTACGAGCCAGGCGTCACGGTAGTTGACTTCCCCCAAGTAAGCCAAGCCATTGTCGACCGGTACAAGATTAGCGATGGTATCGATCCCAACGCATGCGAGATTACGCCGGATGGCATGAATGAAGAAGATAAGGCGACCGCAACGGAACCAAATGATGATGTTCCGAGACTCCCGGAATGGTTTCGTGACGGAATTCGCGATTACCAGAAAGAAGCTGTCGGAAACTGGGAAGCCAACGACTTCAGGGGCATCTTCGATATGGCGACAGGTACAGGCAAAACGCTGACTGCCCTCGCGGCTGTCTGCCGACTTTCCGAAACCGTTAATCATAATCTTGGCGTTGTCATAGTCTGTCCGTACCAACATTTGGTCGAGCAATGGAAAGAGGATATCCTTGCTTTTGGGATGAAGCCCATCGTGTGCCACTCTGCCTCAAAGCAAAAAACTGGAAAGACAGGGTTCGCAATGCTGTTGGGGGCTTCAAACTCGGAGTAATCCGACGTTTTTGTATCGTAACGACTAACGCAACTTTCGGGCTGCCCTTCATGCAAGAGCAGATTGGCAAGCTTAATGGCAATTGCCTAATTGTTGTCGATGAGGCCCATAATCTCGGTGCGGAGAAGTCGGTCAAAGCATTGCCAAGAAACTTTCGATACAGGCTCGGGTTGTCTGCGACGATTGAGCGTTATGGAGACGAGGACGGAACCAAGGCTCTTTTCGATTTCTTCGGCGAGAAATGCATCGAATACTCTCTCGAGGATGCAATCAGAAACCATATGCTGACGCCATACTACTATCACCCGGTCTTCGTTTACCTCGAATCGGATGAGCTAGAGCAATACGTCGCGCTGTCGAAGGAAATCGCAAAAGCAGTCGCCTCCACTGGTGCAAAGAGCAAATCCGAGCTAACGGAACACGCAAAGATGCTCCTGATTAAGCGCGCCGCCCTCGTTGCGGGCGCTAATGCAAAAGTGAATAAGCTTAAAGAACTGATGCGAGGCTTTGTCGACAAGAGCCATATGCTCGTCTACTGCGGGTCAACGACTATTCAGGACCCTGGCTATATGGAAGATTGCCCAGAAGAAGGGGAAATACGTCAGATTGATGCTGTCTCATCCATGCTTGGCAATGAGCTCCATATGAAGGTGTCTCAGTTCACTTCACGGGAGAATGCGGAGAAAAGGAAGCTGCTTCAAAAAGAATTTGCCGAAGGAAAGCAGATGCAAGCGCTCGTCGCTATTCGATGCCTCGATGAAGGAGTCAACATTCCCTCTATCGAGACCGCCTTTATTCTTGCGAGCAGCACCAATCCCAAGGAGTACATCCAAAGACGCGGGCGTGTTCTGAGACTTGCTGAGGGAAAACGCTCTGCAACCATCTACGACTTCGTCACTCTTCCCATGCCTGCAGAAGACATCGGAGACTACCCACCCGATATCACGGCTTCTTCGAAGTCCCTTGTGTCCAGAGAGCTTGCTCGAATGAAGGACTTTGCCACAATTGCAGAGAACCCCGCAGAGACTATTAGTGCGACGACTGAGCTGACGATCGCATTCGATATTAAACCCGACAGCGAGGAGACGGACTATGTCTAAAAACGATACCGCGCCCATCGAGATTGATGAGAACAAGCTCAACCAGATGAAATGCATGATTCTCGAGGCCGAGCGCAACAACAACAACACGCGAGCGAAGACCAACGATGAAATGATTGATCTAATCACCAGCACCATCAAGAATGTCGCCGATAGGACTTACTAGGAGAATCAATGCTGCTCAAATCACTCCGCTTACTAAACTTCAGACAATACGAAGGAACTCAGCGTGTTGAGTTCTCAGTCGACAGCGACAAGAACGTCACCGTTATCCTTGGCGACAACACGTTCGGCAAGACGACGCTGCTTCAAGCTTTCAACTGGTGTTTTTACGGAAAGGTAAACCTGCTCAATCCGGAAATGCTTCTGAATTACGACGTTGCCGATAGGATGGGAAATGGCGAGACCGCCGACGTTGAGGTCGAGATTGAGCTCGTTCACAATAATCGACTCTACTCTCTTTTGAGAAAACAGACTTATTCTAAGATTGGTGGAAATGTACGAGGCGAAGCGCCTACGAAGAAAATGAGCTTTCTCAAGCCAGATGGGCAATCCGAGCCGATTAATCCAGGCAAAGTCGATGAGGTCATCAAATCGATTCTTCCGGAAGATCTCTCAAGCTATTTCTTCTTTGACACGGAGCGCGTTGCGTCCGTCAGCGCAAGAAAGGACCTCAGCTCCTCCGTCAAAGATCTCGTTGGTCTGTCCGTGCTCTACAACGCCATAAAGCACCTTGGTGATAAGAGTCACAAACGTTCTGTTATCGGAAAACTCTACGATTCCATGGACCAGGATGGCGACGAACGGGCAGCTCAAGCTCTTAGGATTATGCAGGATGCGACCGATAGGTGCGACGAGATAAAAAACCAGCTTGTTGAGTGCGACGGCGAGCTGGAGCAATTGAGTGCACAGAAGGCGCAACTCGATGAGAAGCTTCGAGATAACGAAGATACAAAAGCGCTGCAAGCTAAAAAAATGAAGCTTGAGGCCGACGTTTCTCGCGATGAGGCTGCTGTGGAAAGGACCAAGAGTCTCCTAAGGAACGATTTTAGCGATAATTCTCTCCGTTACTTCGTTGTGCCTCTCGTCAACAAGGCAGAGCTCCTGTTGAAGGATGCTGAGCTCGATGACAAGGGGATCAAGGATTTGACTAAGCCGGCTCTGGAGGAGATTCTCGAAAGGGGGGTTTGCATTTGCGGTCTGAAGTTCAGTGAGCATGCGGACGCCGTGGAGCATATTAAAACCGAAATGCGCTATTGCCCGCCGGAGTCTATCGGAAACGCGGTCAAGAACTTTCGAGGAGACATCGTCAATCTGGCTGGCGATATCAACCGCATCCTTGCTAGCATGAACGACCGCAAGGCGAATATCTATACAACGTCGCAGCGCATCGATCAGGCACACGACGATATTGACTCACTCAGTTCTAAAATAGAAGAACTTCCGGATCTCGGTCGATATGAGGCGGCAAGAAACGATGTCAAAAGGCAAATCAGGAAAAAGGTAAGTCAGCGCGATGCTCTCATGCGAGAGGACGGCGCTCTGAAGGCCAAGGCTGAAAAGGCGCGCAAGACTTACGAGCTTTTTTCTGTTGCCTCTAATAAAAACAAGAAAATAATTCTCTATATCAGGTATGCCGAGGCTATATCTCAATGGCTAAATGAGACATATTCTGAGAAAGAATCTGAGATTCGCGAAACCCTGCAGGAACGGGTAAACACTATCTTCGAAAAGATGTATCACGGCAAGAGGCGTGTTGTTATCGATGCGAACTATCAGGTAAACCTAGTTACCGATTTAAATGGCACGAGTAAGATGACTGGCGAATCAGAGGGTCTTAATAGAGTCAAGAACTTTGCATTCATAGCGGGCCTCGTCTCGATTGCAAAGGATAAGGTCGTAACCAAACTTGGCAAACAGGAGTACGATCTTTCCTCGGAACCGTACCCGCTTGTGATGGATGCGCCATTCTCGAACACCGATGAGACCCACATCGCAAACATTTCGAAAGAGCTGCCCATGGCCTCGGAGCAGGTCATTATGTTCGTAATGAATAAAGATTGGCGTTATGCTAAGCCCGTACTTGAAGGCAGGGTTGGCGCCAGCTATGTGCTTTCAAAGATAAGCGAACAACACTCGGAACTGAAGGAGGCATAAATGTTCGAACGCGATATCACGCTGACCGGCAAACACGCCACCTATGTTAAGTACTTCAGAGATGATGCGAAGCTGTATGCTCGCTACATTGATGTCTATATGAACGGCGCCGTTTTTGGCCTTTTGCATAACCGCCGCGCGGAGAAGGATTCCGGGAGCGCTTCGGCGAACATTCTTGCCGACACCCTACAAAAGGAACGCAGCAGATGCGTTCTCCTATATCGTCTTGCAATGCTGCTCGATGAAACTTCAGGCCTAGATGCGCAAGAGAGGATCGACCGCGCATTTCGCGATGATGCAGATGATGCCTCTCCTGATAAACTAGTCGCCAATATGGAGCTCTTCAATTCGTATGTGCGCGGGGGAATCGAAGAGATGTACGAGCAATTTATAGATGGCCACGGCACAACGGCAGACGAGTATCTTGATCGCGCCATGGATGTCATGGAGACCTTTAAAGACGAAATTGATGGCGTAGATTTTTCCGACAAACTAGAGTCTCTTATGCAAGGATGAATGCGTTGAACGACGGCGCCGTTACGCTTGAAGACGAATATCAGTGGTTTGATCAATTGATCGCTCTGCCAATTGACGGTGCTGCTGTGCGCTTTTTTTCAAACTTAGGGTATCTAGATGAGGATAAAGAAGCTGATATAGCCGCCTGTTCGCCCAACAGGTTCGTGTATTCACTTCTGCCCGAGGATAAATTTCTTACCGACGAGGACAGGTTCGCATTGAGCCTGATTGATAAGTGCGCGAAACTTGCCGTATTTTATAGCACCGATTACGAAGAGCCATCTGCTAACGTCGATATCTACGCTGTTGATTTAAAAGACGCTGGCGCCTTGCGCAGTGAGGCCGCCTACAACATTCATGCGGTTTTTTCGAAATTTAACGACAATCCAAGTATCGTTTTTTTCCGAAGCGAAGAATCCGTTTTGCTTTCTTTCCTCCAGGCGGCGGATGAGGACTCTGTAGCCATCTACCTATCGGACTGGCTTGCGTCAGATACAGTCGATACGGGACAGCTCGATAGAATTCATGTCGGATCATGCTCGCTTCTAAGCTCGGTCGACTTGTTTGATTCTTTGGAATTCGAAGCAATAAGGGACTACTACAAATACCCGCTATCGCGCAATATTGCAGCCTATGAGGTCGTCTTTCCTTCCATCAACTTTTCTTCCATGATCGATCTTTCGGTCTTTACTCGCGAAGATCAAAATGAAGCGATAGAGACGGTGCTCAACACTTACGCTACCCAATATGGTGATGATTATATCGATAGTTCGCTTAAGGAAATCGACCAGGCAGATAATGTCGATCTCGACGATCTTGAGTGGGAGGCGCATAGTCTCGGCCTAGACGACGATGAGGGCTTCAGCTCATTAGATGATATGAGTGACAAAAAGAACTCAGCTTCTATATTGAGCCCGCCGTCTGACTTAATGGGCGATCCGATCGCTCTTTTGGATTGGCTTGAAGGCAACTCTGAGGGAAGCGTTGGACGAGGCTCCGAGGTGGTTTCAACTCTTCATGTTATATCTATTGGTAAAACCCCGCCTCCAGTTGGAAGTCATCTCAGACACGCCGGCCTTGGAGAAGGCGTTGTTACTTGTGTTAATCAGTCTTCGCTTGCTGAGACCGGATTATATGTGAGTGCCGAGTTCCGAGGTACGTCAAGGTCTTTTGCATTCCCTCAAGCATTCGAAAGCGGAGTTGTTGAGCTTTTGGGTTGAGTGATTCCTTTAGCCACACTTACTACGCGGACGGAGAAACTTCTCGTGCGACCATCGACATAATGATTGGAGTTCAGACATTCTGGCTAATCGAAATGCGAAGTGACGAAATCACTGGTTGTGAGAGACTTCGGAATAAGGCTCTATTAAGAGCAAATCGAGCGTTTGATCCGCTTCCAGGGTTCTTACAACGTTGTAACTGGCTGTACAACAGGCGGCGAGTAAAAGGTCTTGTCGATTACGAATGAATCGCGCTGGCACTCGTGTATGTCAAAAGGCATACACGAGTGCCAGTCTTTTGACATCGTGTGATTTGAGGCGCGGTATGCAACGAGTGCACGCCGCTATGGCACCGCCTGCGTTCGTCTACACCCCCGCAATCCCGCGCGCAGCACTCAGCAGCTCATATTCCCTCTGGTCCCACTGATGCAGCTCGGCGGCCTCGACGGCGTCGCGGCACAGGTCCAGGAACACCTCGGCTCCCTCGCAGAAGCACTCGCGGGCAAAAGCGCCGAATCCGTCCGCAACGCACACGCCGTCGGCGAAGAGCATCCAGCTGGACGGCTTACGAGAGTCATTTCCGAGCAGCTTGATCTGCAGTACGTGTGGGTCACCGACGGCGCAGAGTTCTTCCTCGAGCACCTGCACCGTAAAGCGCATCTGGTGGGAGAGGCTGCTCTTGACCATGGCCGAGGCGTAGCCGTTCGGCTCGTCCAGAAGATGCATTTGTTTTGGCTTGGCTGCCAGGTTGTGGAAGTTGCGCTTACTGCGCACAGAGAAATTGTCCATATGGACTCCTTTCATCGATGTTGGCAGGGCCACCGTGCCTCTTGGCCGGTTGGCGTCGGAATCGTGGAGCCAACTCTCTACCCCGACTCTGGATAAAACGCGCCCGCTCCTTGCGGGCACGATGGAGTCTATCAGCGCGCGTGGACGGAAATCAAGCGCCGCCTGCGAAATGACGTGCAAGCGGCGCTTGATTTCGCCGGCTGCTGTTAGGCTTAAATTCGAAAAAGTGTCGAAATATCCCGTGTAAAAGTACGGAAAAGTGTCGTAATGCACACTTTAGAACTTCGAAAAAGTGTCGAAATGAGCACCTAATAACTACGGAAAAGTGTATCCTAGTGCTAAAACAGCACGTAATAAGGGGTGCGCTTATGCTACAGAGAAAAGCGAAAGCACAGTTTGAATCTTGGCTTGCCTCGTCGCCTAACAAGGCTCTTTTGGTCAAGGGCGCCCGACAGGTAGGAAAGTCATATTTGGTCAATGTCTTTGCAAATGAATCGTTCGAAAATGTCGTGACGTTCGACCTTATCGCCGACGCGTCCGTGCGCGATTCGTTTTTGGCGGCGAAAAGTGCGGATGACCTGCTTATGCGTATGTCTATTGCTGCAACGCAGGCGATGGTTGCGAACAAGACCGTTGTGGTTATCGACGAGGTGCAGCGATGCCCCAACGTGGTGACGTTTATCAAATATCTGGTCCAGCGCGGCGACTTTCGATACATCCTTACCGGATCGCTCCTTGGCGTTGAGCTCGAGGGCATCGATTCCCTGCCGGTGGGGTATGTCGAGCAGGTCCAGATGTACCCGCTCGACTTTGAGGAGTTTTGCTGGGCAAATGGCGTTGGTGCCAGCGTGTTTGACATGCTCAGAGACTGTCTAAAGGATGAGGGGGAGCTCCCCGGCTACCTGTATGACCGCTTGCTCGATCTGTTCCATCAGTATGTGGTGGTGGGAGGCATGCCCGACGCGGTCAATTCCTTCTTGGCGACGCGCAATGTCGACGAGGTTCGAAACATCCACCGCGATCTTCACGCCCTGTATCGCGATGACATCGCAAAGTACGCTCCGCCCGAGCTGCGCTTGGTTATTCGCGATATCTACGATTTGATTCCCAGCGAGGCTGGCTCCAAAAACAAGCGATTTAAGCTGTCGTCGATTAACGGTGTCAAACGTTTTTCGCAGGTGACAGATCATTTTCTCTGGTTGTCGGAGGCAGGCGTTGCGCTTCCCGTGTATAACGTAACGGCGCCCGTGGCACCCCTGCTATTGGGGGAGCAGCGAAATCTATTTAAGCTGTTTTACCTGGACACCGGAATGCTCATGTCGTCGTATTCCAAAAGGGTCGCTCAAGGCGTTTTTGATGGGGAGGCGGAAGACGCCTTTGGCATGAACATGGGGGCGGCGTTTGAGGGCTTCGTTGCCCAAGAGCTCAAAGCTCATGGATTTAGATTGCGCTACTTTACGTCCAAAAAGGTCGGTGAGCTCGATTTTGTGGAAGAGACGTTCGATGGGGAAGTGTTTGCCATCGAGGTCAAATCGGGCAAGAGCTTTAAGGCCCACGCGGCTCTCGATAACGCACTGGCAACGAAGGGCTACGGAATCGATCGCGCCCTGGTGCTTGCGGAATGTAATCTTCACCGCGATGGTGACGTGCTGTATCTGCCCATCTTTATGGCAGGGCTTTTGGGGCCGTAACGTGCCGCCGGCTCTTCCCGCCCTCCCTTAACCCTTGCTACTCGTCGTCCCCGTCGTTGGGGTCGCCCTTGAGGGTGTTGATGTCCAGGTACTGGTTGTCGTCCTCTTTTTGCTGTGTTGCCGATTCGGACGCGGTGGGGCCGCGGAACAGCTGGAATCCCTCAAACGCAATGACGCCGAGCAGGGCAATGACAATGGCGATAAAGGCAACCTTGACTGCCTGCGGAAATTCCGAGAAACGCAGCGCCTTTTCCTCGGCGTAATAATCGGCGAAGCGCTCTTCGCCCGTGCTTTTGGTATATGCCGGCGCGGACGCGGCCTCCGGGTCATATTCCGGTGCGGGCGTGGCAGCGTACGGATCGTCGAGATAATCGCTCGACGCGGTGCCATAGTCCTCGGTCTCGATGCGACTGTTGCCAGCATAGCCATCGGAATAATCGGAATATGCCGTACCGCCCTCATAGTCTGCGGCGCTCGTGTTGGCGGCAAAAAGCGGGTTAACTGGAACGTCGAGCGCCGGCATGCCGGTAGAGGTCTCATCCAGATCGGTTGCAGCCCAGGAATCGTAGGCAACCTGATGGGCAACGGGCTCATCGAGCCTTGCGACCGGAGGCTTGCGTGCCGCAGGAACAGGCAACTGCTGGGCGCTGTACATAACGGTGCTGTCGGCCGATTTGCCCTGCGTCGCTGCAGCGAGAAATGCCGCCGTCTCGGACGGGTCGCTTGCGGGGCGGGGAGCGGGCGTGGGCGCCGAAGTGGGTGCGGGCGTCGAAACAGACGACTGCGCAGGAGTCGGCGCAGGTGCGGACTTAGGCGCAAGTGCGGGATTGGGGCTTGACGGGCGAGCCCCGCCGCCGCCCATGAGTTCGTCGGAGGTCCACGGGCGATCATCCATTACGTCGTCAAGGCTCAGCGAAAACAGGTCGTCTTCACCCTCATCGAACATGCGGTGCACATGTCCACCAATTGCCGGAATCAATCCGCGACCGGTGCATGATGCCTTGCTCAACGCCATTCTGTTCCATCCTTTCGAAATACTAATGACATCGATTATATGGAACTTCCCAAGCGGCTCGGTCTTGGATTCGTGCTTTCCAGAACTCGCGCCCAAAAGGGGAGGGCAATCCAGACGAGTGCCTACTTGTCGCCGGCCGCCGCCTTGGCCTCATTGAGGTAGCTATAGAAGCTGTATTTGGAGATGCCAAAGAACTCGCAGGCGCGCTCGCTCGACTTGGAAATGAGGAAGGCGCCACGACGGTCGAGGTAGCCAATGGCACGAATGCGCTCGTCTTTGGTCATGAGCGCCGCGGGCTTGCCCACAAACTGCTCGCACTCGTGCAGCAGGTCCTCGAGCAGGTCGCCGATGTTCTTGGTAATGGGCTCGGGCTCGGTATAGCCCGTGCTGCCGGTGCCGGCAAAGGCATCGAGCGAGCGCTCAAAAGCCTTCATGAGCGTAATGTCAAAGTTGATGCCCAAAATGCCGACGGGTTTGCCCTCATCGTTGCGGATAAAGATCGTCGAGGACTTGAGCAGCTTGCCATCGGTGGTTTTGGTGAGGTATGGCTCGCGGTCGTGTACGTCGGCGGTGCCCTCGTGCATGGACTCAAACACGATATGGCTGGGGCCGTCACCCAGTTTGCGCCCGCTGACGTGGCCGTTTTCGATCACTACGATGGAGTGGTCCACGTCCTCGGTCTCCAGATCGTGGACGACGACTTCGCAGTTGGGGCCAAATTGGAGCGCCAGGCCGTGTGCGAGGCGCTTGTAAAACTCAATCTGTGCGGGGGTCATAGGTGCCTTCCTAAAAATTAGTTTGGGCTCACTGTGCCATAAACCCAACTTGTTCGCAAATAACAAAAGCGTCGCTGCGTTATAAGACCGCCAACGGCCAGGACACCATCTTTATGCACCTGCTGCCCGCCGACATCTCCGGTGTCTCCTGCGGGCACGGCGAGGTCAACGCCGACGTCTTCGACATGCACCGCGTGAGCGTGCGGGACAAACGCTTTCGATGTGGGTGCCCCGCGACGAGAGTTATGGGTACGATGGTTTCAGGGGAGGTTTGCGGAGATGAAACTTGGTTGCGTCATTATGGCTTCGGGCGAGGGCAAGCGGTTTGGCTCTAACAAGATGCTTGCCGATATCTATGGTGAGCCGCTGATTCAGCGGACGATTGAGTCGGTGCCCAAAGGATTTGACGTTGTTGTTACAACGCGCTGGCCCCAAGTTGCCGAGATTTGCCGTGAGTTGCGCTGCGTGTGCGCGTTGCACGATGGCGCGCTCAGGAGCGAGAGCGTGCGTGCCGGCCTTGCCTGTGGGGCCGAACGCAACTGGAAAGGCTGCCTCTTTTTGCCGGGCGACCAGCCGCTCGTGAGTTCGGATTCCTTTGAGGCCATGGTTCGCGCGTTTGACGAATGTGGCCGCAAGCATCCGGTGCGCTTGGCGTGCAACGGTGAGCCTTCGAGTCCGGTGCTCTTTCCGGCGGAACTGTTCGATGCGCTTATGCGTCTTGAGGGCAAGGACGGCGGGGGCTCGATTCTCAAAGGCCGCGTCGACGTTGCGCTGGTCGAAGCGCGCGCCTATGAGCTGTGGGATGTCGATACCGCCAAGGGGCAGCGACGCATAGCGGAGCACATCGCGGCCTGCTCGTGTTTTGATCGCGTGGCCAACTGTATGAATCAATAAGGAGCAACATGATCATCTCAGGGTGCTCTCTCAACATCGGGTAGCTAAAAGAGCCCCATCCCAAATTAGCTACCCTTGGAGGCTGGTGGCGACGATGAGGCGGCCGAGGGCTGCCTCGAAGCGATCTGCCATCGTTGGGTCGTTGAGCGTGTCGGCTTGGTTGAGCATGATGCGGGCATTGTTGAGGTTCAGCATCCGCAGCTCGGCATTGAGCACCTGGGCGACGCGCTCGGGCGTGGCGATGTCGGTGAGCTCGCAGCCGCAACGCTCGCAAAAGAGCTCGGGGCGGTGGACGGCTTCGTTGATGGGCTTGCCGAGTCCCGAGGCGCCGACGACCCAGATGAGGTTGGCCGTGCCGGCGGGGACCACGGGCTCCCAAGTGGCATGCGCCTTGAGCGGGAGTCGCTGGCTACCGTCTGCCTCGGCTA
>OBYK01000398.1_pt1 | contig 22967 bp, 17 predicted proteins | sample 1476721 | NCBI WGS metagenome assembly OBYK01 (sample SAMEA2580191, study PRJEB22360) | human gut metagenome | biome: human gut; feature: human-associated habitat; material: faeces | place: Denmark | collected 2008/2010
CCAAAATATTTTTAATTTTATTGATTAAAAAATAAAATATTGGTAATTGTACATCTTTATCCTTCAATTTCGTTATATTAAATAAGTTCTTGTATGGACGTATAACAACAGATTTTTTCTTCTCAATGCGTTCCCCGCAAATAATTTTATTTTCACACCTTATTCTATTTTTTATATACTGTATTTCAAAATTATATATGCTTTGCTTATAACTAAACATACATCATCCTTCTTATAATACTAATATCCTTACACTTTAAAAAAGGTGTTTCAAAAAACTTTTAGTTTCATAACTTGTTTTTTGAAACACCCCCGTTGTTGTTGAAGCTTTATAATGCTTCGATTGCTTCTGGAGTAGAATTAGCCTCAAGGGATGGCATCTGACACGCAACCCAATCAACAGCTGAAATTCCACCAATTACAAATACGGAAATCCAAGGCTGCATTCCACAAGCAAGCAGATTCGCATCTGTAAATCTAGGCTGTTCCATTTTTCTCATATTGATATTCCTCCTTTCTTACATATTCTGAATATTATAATCTAAGTACTACTTTACGTATAGCTTAGCCTATTCAGTCATTCTCTAATCAGTTATCTCTAATGTTTCTTTTGCATATCTATACCATTTGCACTCCGCTACATTATTATGATTGCAAAGCCCTGCTGCTGTGCAATGTTTGCATACATCTTTTTGCTCACATGATTCACAATATTTTTCTTGTGGAAATTCAAAATCACAAAAAACTTTCCCCCACTTTTTCATAATCTGTATTATATCTTCATTGTTTAAATTTCCAAGCACTATATCCAGCATAGGACATGGTTTTATATTCATTTTTGCATCTATATGACATAAAATATATCCAGCACCACAATTCTTTTTTTCTGCTTTTTCGATGTTCCTGATATGAAACATATTATCAGCATATTTATTATTTAGCTTTCTCAACAAATTTTCAAAGCTATGTGAGTCCCATATACTTTTTAAATTATTATCTTTAGCGCTGCCAGAGTTTAACAGCATACCAATTTCCATTGAACTTACTCCAAGATGTTTTACAAAACAAACCAGTTCTTCTATTTCTTTCTCAGACTGATCAATTAAGCAGGTTTCAATTTGACATGGAATTTCTCTTTCTATTAATTTTTTAATAAATTCCACAGTTCTCCGATATGCATCGTCTTTTCCTCTGACAAAATTATGTTTATTCTCTTGCCCATCAAGACTTACCCTTACACGGCTCCCATATACTTTCTTTAATTCCTGTAAAGCTTCGAATATTTTATTTGTAAAGTAATAACCGCTTGTTGAAACACCTACTGTTATTCCGCGCTCAATTAACGTATGAATTATATAACCTATATTTGGATGAGTCAGTGCCTCTCCTCCGGTTAACTGAACTTGATACACCCCAGATAAATCAATTACAGCAAGTACTTTTTGAATATCATCCATAGATGCAGTTTTATTATTCTTTTTCCCCAAGTAACAATGTTGACATTTTAGGGGACAATAGTCTGTTAATTCCCAACTAATCATTGATGGCAAATACACTTCTTCACTTCCTTTAATTATCCCACACCCTCTTTGGTTAACCCTATCTGTATTATCTTTGATTACGCCAGCATCAATAAAAATTTTTATAAAATCCAAAACCATTTTTTGAATCTTATTATAATCATCATCATATTTTTGACTAATTTCTGAGACAATTTCATCAAATGAATGTTTACCATCACATAAACTTAAAATTGTTCCTGCGCTATCATTAACTGTTGTCATACTATGTCTTCCGTTACTACTAAACGATAATATGTATTGATTAAATTTTGGAGTCTTTTTTACAAATGCATTTTTTATAAAAGTTGGATACATACTATCTATCCTCCTTTCGTTCTTCGTTGTTAAATATATTTTACTCCATAATTACTCGAATATTTTTTAATGTAATATTTACTTGTATTGACGTAATTATTTCAGAGCAAGTTTCGCCTGCGTAACTCAAAACCCACTTCGTGGCTTTTGCTTACCCAGCAAACTTGATGGGGATTCCGCTCCCCATACCCTCGGCTTCGGCACATTTATTTAATGTGTTATCATGGCTCCTGTGAAAGACAGTCGCAGCGTGATCAGTTCCCATCACGAAAAAACAGCATCTTAAAAAATTCATTTCGTTCTCTTTATGTTCTTTAAATCGGCTTATAGTATGAATACAAATTTTAGTAGAAAGGGATTTTATGGCTAGACCGAAAAAAGAAAAGGAACTGAGGCGTACCCACCCAGTGATGCTCCGCTTCACAGACACAGAGTATGAACGTCTCCTATTCTATGCAGAAGCCGCACGGCTTCCTCTTGCAGAATATATCCGAAAACAAGTTACAGGAAAACCAGTAAAAATAAAATATGAAATTGTGGCAGAGCTGCCGGAATTGAAAAAGCTAATCGCAGAGTTTGGCAAAATCGGAAGCAACCTAAATCAAATCGCCCGCCATTTTAACAGTGGCGGTATCCATTCACAAGAAATGCGCCAAAAAATTAACCAGGGAATTTCTGACATTTATGAGATGAAGCACGAAGTTCTGAGAATGGCAGGAGACTTTTTATCCCACCCTCCGAGCGATAGTGCTGTTACGAAAGGAGATTCTTTCCATGGCAATCCTGAAGCATATCGCTAGTAAAAATGCGGATTACGGGGAGGCCCAGCGCTATCTGATGTTTCAATATAATGAGGATACCATGAAACCGATTCTTGATGAAAATGGCAGACTAATCCCCAGGGAGGAATATTATCTGGACGGTATCAACTGTGATCCCTTTACCTTTGATATGGAATGTAAAGAACTAAATGCACAATACCGTAAGAACCAGACCTTTGATGAAATTAAATCTCATCACTATATTTTAAGTTTTGATCCGAAGGACACGGAGGAAAGCGGATTGACCGGAGAACGAGCGCAGCAGCTCGGACTGGAGTATGCCCGGAAAAATTTTCCCGGTCATCAGGCTTTAGTCTGCACTCATACAGACGGACACAATCAGAGTGGCAACATTCATGTTCATATCGTTATCAATAGCCTGCGGAAACAGGATGTGGAACGTCAGGATTTCATGGAACGGCCATGCGATTCCCGTGCTGGCTATAAACATCATCTTACGAATGATTATCTCTCCTATCTGAAACAGGATGTGATGGATTTGTGCCACAGAGAGCAACTGCACCAGGTTGATCTGCTCTCTCCTGCAGAAAGGAAAGTCAATGACCGAGAATATCGCGCACAGCGCAGAGGGCAGAAAAAGCTGGATACATTAAATCGGGAAATGACTGCCGGCGGCATCACACCACGCAAAACGAAATTTGAAACCCAGAAAGATTTCCTCCGAAACGCCATTGAGGAAGCAGCCGCTTCCGCCCACAGTCTGGAAGAATTTCAAAAGCAGCTTTTAGACAACTATCATATTTCACTCAAGATCAGCCGTGGGCGGTTCAGCTATCTTCATCCGGAGCGTGGGAAATACATTACGGGCAGAAACCTGGGAACACGGTATGAAAAAGAATATCTGCTGTCTGTATGGGAGAAAAATTCCAAATGCCACCAGAACCTGTCATCTGAGCCGGATACATCCGATAAACAATCTGCCTTTGCGAATCAGAACGACCTGCCTGCTTTCGTCTTTATCAAATCCGAACTCCGGCTTGTGATTGATCTGCAAAATTGTGCAAAAGCACAGGCAAATTCTTCTTATGCCAGGAAAGTCCGATTGTCTAATTTACAGCAGATGGCGAAAACAGTTGCCTATATTCAAGAGCATGGTTACAATACGGAAGATGATCTGAAAGCCGCTTTTGATGAGGCGCAGACACAGATCACCGAGATGCGAAAAACACTCCGTTCTACGGAAAAAAAACTTCGTGAGGTCAACGAACAAATTCATTATACAGGACAATATCTGGCTAACAAATCAGTGTACCGGGAATTTCTTAACTGCAAGAATAAGAAGAAGTTCCGGCTGGAACACCAGACAGAGATCACTCTGTATGAAACTGCCCGGAAAATACTGAAAGAATATTCAGAAGACGGAAAACTGCCTTCCATGAAACTGTTGAAAGCAGAACGGGAAAAGCTGGCTGCACGGAAAAGCAGTCAGTACGAAGCATACCGGAACCTCCGGGGATATGAAAAGGAACTGCATATTGTCCAGACAAACATAGACGCATTTCTGGGGAAAAACCGCTCCCGGCAGACAGCACAGGAAAGAGAAAGTACACGCTCCTAAATCTCTGCCTTATATCAGAAGGCCCACAGAGATTTTTCTTTACTCCGTGGGCCTATCCTGTGTATTCTTTTTCAGTTGTTCGATTTTCTTTATATCTACATAGTGAGTCGCATACGCTTTTTCGATCTCTGGTTTTCCGCTCTTGCTGAAGCGAAGCGGGATTACAGATTTATGGCCTTGCACTTTCTTTACGCCCCACCGTTTATAATAGCAAAAAGACGGCTTCAGTCCGGACTTTTCTGCATATCTGCGGATCTGTCTTATAATAGCAGAGAGTTGACGAAGATTACAGGTACATGCTTGTTCCAGATATGGGATTTTTCCAACTCTCCACTCTTCATACTTTTGCTTAGGCAATACACCGATTTCTATCAGCACATCTGCAGGTGCCGCATATCCCCGTCGCTGACATTGATGGTAAACCGCAGAATGGACTTTCCCACTTAATTCATGATCTTTCAAGCTCACACTCTCCCCTCCTACCATTCTTTCAACTAAAGTTCATTGTAACACGAAATCCCATTGCTTCCCACAAAAACTTCCTACTCATTCTGATCCGGAATGGTATATGCTTCCACGGTGATCTCATTCCCATCCGGTTCTATCTCCACCCAGTAATTCTGTATCCGACATCCCCTGTGCCAGTCCTGGAGAGAATAGATTTCCAACGTTTTAAAATCCACCAGGCAGAGCGGAACTGCCTCTTTCTTTTCGTATTTCCATTTGCAAAACTCCAAAGATTCCAGCACTTTATTCAAGCATTTCTGACAGAGATGTTCCCGGATTGTCTCTGTTTCCATCTGATAATCCTCCGGAAGTGTTACCTCTATGGAAGCCATTGTGCCTCGGAAATTACTTTCTGTGGAATAAATAATTTCCCCGGTATTTCCAAAACTTGTCGAAGTTCCATCTTCCCCATTCACTTCGTTTCCGTTTTCGTCATGGCATTTCAGGCGAAAGTCCAACACATACCAGTCATTAAGCGAGATCAATCCTATCGTATCAAATTTCCGGTAATAATCTATCAGACTGTAATCGCTGCTCCCGCAAAGATAACAGCTTCCCTGATCCTCAAGTGCGGATTGGACTCCCTTATAGCTGACATTCTCCATACCTCCGCTTCTGAGCCACTTTTCATACAGTTCGTCCTTAAAATACACCCCCAAAAGCAACAATACAAACCCACTGATCATCAGCCAGAACAGCCCCGCCCTGATCCGGTAATATTTCTTTTTCCCTTTCTCCTGCATCCTGTTTCCCCTCCCAAAATTTAGTGTACTTAAAACAAGTCCATTTATCACATCATATCACTATCTGTACTTAAAATGTACTTATCCTAACGAACTTATTTTGTACTTAAATGTACTAGACAGGAGGTATTATGGATAAAGATAAACATATCGGTTTACGCATTGACTCAGAAACGCACAAGAAGCTGAAAAGCCTTGCAGAGTTTGACGGACGCTCCATGAATGGTGAGATCCTATATCTAATCCGCCAGGCTATCGCACAGCACGAACATAAACATGGTGAATTAAAGTAAGCATTTCTGTATTACAATTTCCGTTATCATCTTCAGAAGTGGACTCATTCTAGTCCCATTGTATCATTCCATGCCGATAAGATAAAGAAAAATCGGACTCATTCTAGTCCACACAAGGAGTTTTATCGCATGGAGCAGAAAATCAAACAGACCGGCATTGATATTGGCGGGAATATCCGCCGTATTCGTAAAGAAAAGGGAATCGGACAGACGGAGCTTGTTCGGATGCTCCAGCTCCAGGGCGTAAGCATGACACGGGAAACGCTGGTGAAAATCGAAAGAGGAATCCAGCACATCACGGGTGCGCAGCTCCGTAGTATCCGGGACAGTCTCGGAACAAGTTATGATGAACTGCTGAAATAGATCACGGCATATTTTATACGCCTGCATTTTTTATCCTTATTTCACATATACTGGCATTGAACTGAATTTGCAGGGTTGACTTTTCAGGCCAGTTTTGCTATATTTAGTTCAGTGATCGTGTTGCGGAAACTTGCGAAGCCCGTGACCGGGGGAGAACCTGCGGGTCTCTCCCTCTTTTTATTTTAAGGAGATTTTACTATGCCGTCACAAAAGAAATTTTCTACTTTTGACGAACAGATTCAGCTTTTAAAATCAGAGAAGCATTTAGAAATAACGGATGAAACATATGCAAAAGATATGCTGATGCGGATTGGTTATTTCCCTTTATTTGGCGGATACAAACATCTTTTCCGTATCCCTTTGACAAAAAAATATAAAGAAGGTACTACTTTTAATGAAATTGTAGCTCTGTATGAATTTGATTCTAATCTGCGTGAGCTTTTTTTCAAATATCTTTTGCAAATTGAGCGTCATATGCGTTCTCTGATGTCCTACTACTTCTCAGAAAAATACGGCGAATCGCAAGCTGCTTATCTGGATGAAAATAATTACAACAACAGCCGGCGTAATCATAAGATTATTTCCCGTTTAATCTCCACCTTACAACGGGCGGTAAATACCACGGACTATGTTTATATCAATTATTACCGGACTAATTACAACAATATTCCTTTATGGGTATTAAGCAACGTGCTTACTTTTGGAAATCTTTCAAAGATGTATAAGGTTTTCCCGCAATCCCTGCAGTCTAAAATCTGTAAAAACTTTGGCTGCATAAACCGGAAGCAGATGGAGCAGTTTCTGTCAGTGCTGACAAAGTTCAGGAATGTATGCGCTCATGGCGAACGTCTTTTTACCTATCGGACAATCGACAATATATCCGATCTTCCATTACACCAGAAAATGCGGATTCCCAAACAGGGTATCCAATACTTGTATGGTAAAAACGATCTGTTTGCCGTTGTGATTGCTTTTCGCTATCTCCTTCCTAAAGAGGATTTTCTGGAATTTAAAAGGAAATTGACTCTCGAAATATCCAGGGCGAATAAGAATCTGGTACATATTACAGAGAACGAACTGTTGGAACATATGGGCTTTCCTCAAAACTGGAGAAATATCACCCGCTATCAGTTGACGCCATAAAAAAGAGGAAGATGCCTGCTCTCCATAAGCAAAGCATCCTCCTCTTTTTTTATTTTCTTCTCCGCTCCATCTCTTCTTCCACTGCCATCTGCGGTACAGCCTTCCCGCTCCGTCTGGCAATCTCCGCCTGCTTCAGATGAAGCCGATCCAGCACAGAAATTCGTCCTCCAATCTTCCGGGGCTTGTTCGGCAGATTATTCATACGCCCATCAATCATGTTGTAATTCTGCTCTTCCGTAATCTCGGCGCTCCGCAGATATTCCCCGTTTTCATAGGCTTTCTGCCAGTTTTCCATACCCGGCTTTTCTCTTTTCTCCGGTTTCGGCTCTTTTACTGGTGGATACAGGTATTCCCGTATCTGTTGCTTTACTGCATCATCAAAGCCATGGAACACGTTATCTGCCACCAGCTTTCCCTCACTGTCCAGCACCACATTGGCTGCCTGCGCCCCGTAAACCGTGTGTTCCATAAGGAAAAATTCCTTGCCGTCTATGATGATACTGTCATAAGCAAGCCAGCTTCCCTCTTTCCCTTCAATATGAAAATCTGTTGTATCATAGGAAATCAAGGCACTGGAGGAACCCAGGCGGAGAAAACCGGCAAGCACAACAAAGCCTTCTTTTTCCACATAATAGGCTGTGATCTCGCCGCCGCTGTTTAAGACCAGCACATCACTGACGCTTAGGCTGTGGCAGGCGGATCTGCGGGGCGGATGCTCCCCCAGCCGCCGCCGGATCGTGTCCGGCGTATCCCCTTTCTTCATCCGCCCCAGGTAAGCCTGCTCATAATTCTCATACCGCACAGGGATATGCTGCTCCTGCAGCGTCTTATAAGACCGGTAGCGGATCATCCGGTTTTCCGGGATATTTTTCAGTTGGTATAAGGCAAACTGGTTGATCTCCATGATACTTCCTCCACCGGTTCCTGCTCATAGGTTTCCAGATCCAGCCGGGAGAACTCCTGATCCGTGAGCTGCTCCATTTTCTTCAGCGTACTGTTTACAAGTGCAAGCATCTCCCCATCTTCGCTGATAAATGAAAGCACCCGGCGGATTTCCTCCATGGTTCCGGTACGGGTATCCTTCTCAAACATAGCCATAACAAAAGATTCCTCTTCTTCAAATCGCACTCTCATAACTCCGGCTCTCCTTTCCTGCGCCCCTGGGCTATCTTTTCAGTTTTCTCTCCCTCTTTTTGTACCTGCTGTTCCTGGGCTTTCTGTTTTGCCTGCCGCTCACGCAGCGCCGCAAGGACAGACTGGCGCACCCCGGCAGGCTTCGCTGCTTCTGGCTTCTGTACCGTATTCCCCGGCCTGTCTTGTCCGCCCGGTTCTGCCGCCGGCTCTGTCTGCACCGGCTCTATCCTCTGCTGCTCCTCTGCCAGCATTTTCTCCAGGTCTGCCATGGCTTTCTGCACCAGGGGGCTTTCCTTATAATGGGGAACCAGGTCAATCGCATCTTTCGAGATGCTCCCGGCCCGCATCAGTTCGTAATCCCCGTCATATATACTCCCGTCCTCCAGCCGGAAGCCAATCCCTTTGATCCCGTTCATCCGCTCCGCCGGGATTGCCTGGTATTTCTCAAAAGCCTCTGCAAGTGTCAGGTTGTCATGGTACTCTCCCATCACCGGAAACTCCATGCACTCGGCGGCATAGAAAGAAATGGATGGTTCCATTTGCTCTATGGCGGCTTTCTGCGTTTGTTCTAAAAGTTCTTCCACATCCATAACTTTATACGTTACCGGTTTCCCGCCGGCTTCCCCGGATAAAATATCCTCAATGACTTCCTGCTCGGAGACATCTTCATTCTCATAAATGCCGCCGTCAATCTCCCGGTAGTCCGCATCATAAAACGTATAATCATACCCGCCGTCTGTAGACTGGATAAAAAAATACTGGTTCATGCCCACAAGGGAATAGGCAACCTCCAGCCCTCGGTTATCCAGATAAAAAGCGGCCTGGTTCACAGTGTCCGCCACCTCCGGGTTCACCCATTTCCCGTTAAGAGATGCGGTTTCAATATCTTCTACTTTCTCAATCCCATTTTTACAGGAGATTAAAGGCATCCTGGAAGTGACAGGCTCCCGGCTTTCCATCCCCAGCCGTTTGTCCAGATGGTTTGGTAACAGGTGATACGTCTGGATTGCTTCATCCAGGTTTTCAAAATACTGATATTCCTGCTCTGCTTTGTCACCATAGGCGTCATTCACCACATAGAACCGCTTGATAAACGGCTCTGGCACTTTCTCATAGAGATATTCTGTGACCGCTTCCATAGCGCCATCGTCAAATCCATGCTCCAGATCTTCTGCTACCAGCTTCCCCTCTGCATCCACGATAATCCCTGCCACTGTATCTCCATACTCGTCATGCTCCATCCGGAAAAAAGTCTCTCCGGCGATTTCCTTTATTTCCGCCGTATGCCATGTACCAAAATGGCAATCTACAAAGAACCCTTTTGTCTCCGGGCCAACTTTTCCTTCCTGTTTTTCTTTCTCCAGTTCCTTCATTTCATTCCGGGCAAGTCCGATAAAACCGTCCAGCACTGCCGGATGGCTTGTCACTACATAATCCGCATTTAAGTCCATACCCCGGCTGATATTCTCCGGGATTATGAAGCCATCCGCCCACTCCTTTGTTTCCTTTGAAAGTCGCCCATCCGATTTGAGATGCTGGACGGTACAGGCCAGCACGAAGGACACCCGCTCTGCCCCGTATACCTCCACCACGTCTGCCGCAGCGTCATGGGCCAGATGATACCCGTCAAAGTGGCTGGCAACCGCTTCTTCAATCGCTTTCTTACAGTCCAGGTTCAGCTTCCGGGAATCCAGGTATGCGTCTGCGTTTCTATGTTCCATAGCGTAGGTAAGATCTGACAGATAGAGCGGCGGATATTCTTTTATCTGGCTTTCCAGCAGTTTCTTTCTCTGTGCAGCAAATTCCGGAAGCTCCTGATACCCAAAGCTGTCCACATAGTAGGCGGTCAGCTCCTTATCTTTTTTCAGGACGACCACATCACTCACCGACAGGGAATGCCCGGTATAGTCTGCCGGATGGTCTGTATTGAATTTTGTATACAAGGTTTCCAGAGTATCTCCTTCCTGCAACTCGTCTCCGTAAATAAACTGATAATCAGCGCCATCCACAGTGATGCCCTGTTCCTGCAGGTAAGCCATTCCCATAAAACGATAATCCCGTTTATCCGCACCTTCCTGCAGTTGGTAAATCCCATACCTATCCTGCGGTTCTTCAAAAAGTGCGTTCTCCTGATGCCGCTGGGTAAACTCCTTCATTCTTTGGTTTCTGTCTTTTTCTGCCATATACCCTCCTAAAAAAGCCCCGCCGCTCATTACGGCGGGAGCAATCCATTTTGTTTTTCTTTATAATTGCGGTTCTATCTTTCTCTCATGTTTTTCCATTTTCTGCCGTCCGGCGGCAATCCGCTCCTGGGCTTCTTTCAACTTTCCAAGCACTGACGACCTGTGGAGGCTGTCGGCTACAACCGCTTCCTCCGCCACCCTGCCGGCATAGTTCACCGGGCTCCTCGCAAGGTCAGCCGCCACTGTCACATCCTCTGTCCCAAGGGCTTCTGAGGGGCCTTTTTCGTCCATATTTAACAGGGAATTTAACTCTGCCAGCCACTCCGACTTCTCAGTCAGCTCCTGTTCTTTCTCAAAAGGCTTTGCCACTTCCTCTTTCGCTGTCTCTAGCTGCTGCTGTAAGGTTTCCAGCTTCTGCTGTGTCTCTGCCGCTTTCTTTTCTATGCCGGATAAAGCGTTGCTGATCCTCTGCAGGTTCCCCAGGGCATCCTTTCCAATCTCCACTTTATAGCTGCACTGGCGTTTCAGCGTTACCACATATTTCTGGTTGAAGCTGTCAAACTCCGCACTCATCTGGAATCCGTAAAATTCCCCGATCTGCCCGGAAGTTTTCACCGCCTTTAATCCGGCACAGGAAGCAATCAGCGCTGTGCCGGCCTCTTTCCTGTCGGTGTATTCTTTCCCGCCAACCGTCATAGAAAACTCGTCTTTTTCCCTGCCTTTTTCCAGAAGCGGCTTCACCGCCTGAAAGTCTGCTTTCAGCCCCTCCAGCCGCTCTTTCGCCGCTGTGATCTGCATGGGATAATTCTTCGCTATATCCGTTTCCAGACGGTATTTCTGACTGGTATGGTTGGCTTTCATCAGCTTTAACTTGCTCACCTGAATATCCAGATCCATCTTTTCCTTGATATAGGGATTGCCCGTAGCCAGGGCTTTGATCTCCGCATAGGAAAGGGCCGCATCGTCCACATCCTCACAGGCACGGACAGGGCTTTTACTCGTCATAATCTGGCTGATAAACTTCTGCTTATTCTCCAAAATCTGCCACATGTACGCATCGAAGGTGTTTTCCGTCACATACCGGAAGATCTTTACTTTCTTATTCTGGTTTCCCTGCCGGAGAATACGCCCCTCCTGTTGTTCCAGATCTGCCGGTTTCCAGGGACAATCTAAATGGTGGAGGGCAATGAGCCTGTCCTGGATATTCGTCCCGGCTCCCAGCTTCGGCGTAGAGCCAAGGAGGATGCGTACCTTCCCGGAACGCACCTTTGCGAACAGTTCCGCTTTTTTTGCCTCTGTACCTGCTTCATGGATAAAAGCAATCTCCTCCCTGGGGATACCTTTTGCCACCAGCTTTTCCCGCACGTCATCATATACATTAAAAGTGCCGTCATTCTTCGGCGTGGAAAGGTCGCAGAAAATAAGCTGGGTAGAACGGTTCTGTGCGGTTTCCTGCCAGATGTCAAAGGCGTTTTTTACACAGCGGTTTACCTTGCTGTCCGGGAAATCCGGGAGCATATCGTTGATGAGCCGCTGATCCAGGGCGCACTTTCGTCCGTCATTGGTGATCTTGAGCATGTTGTCCTCACGAGGCTCCACCAGGCCCGAGCGCACCATCTCCGCCCGGTCAGCAAAGGTACTGACCAGATCTTCCTGCTCTGGACTGGGCTTCAGCACCTCATTGATATACTCCGCTTCCGGCACCGGAAGATGGAGCATATCCGCTGTCTGAATGTCCGCCGACTCTTTAAACAGGGAAATCAACTCCGGAAGATTAAAAAAACGGGCAAACCGTGTTTTTGCACGGTATCCCGTCCCTTCCGGCGATAACTCAATCGCCGTCACTGTCTCCCCAAAAGCGGCGGCCCAGGAATCGAAATGCCCCAGCCCCATCGCCTGCAGGGTGTCATATTGTAAGTAGCGCATAATGGTATAAAGCTCCACCATACTGTTTGAAACAGGCGTCCCTGTGGCAAACGTCACACCACGCCCGCCGGTGATCTCATCTAAATACTGGCACTTAGCGAACATATCCGAGCTTTTCTGTGCGTCCGTCTGTGCGATTCCCGCAATGTTCCTCATTTTTGTATAAAGAAAAAGGTTCTTATAAAAATGGCTCTCATCCACAAACAGCCGGTCTACCCCAAGCTGCTCAAACGTCACCACATCATCTTTCCGGCTCTGGTCGTTGAGGCGCTCCAGTTTTGTCTCCAAGTTCTTCCTGGTCTTTTCCATCTGCTTTACCGTATAACGGCTCCCTTCCTGTTCCGCAGCTTCCTCTATAGCCATGGTGATCTCGTCGATCTGCTTTTCAATGGACATTGCCTGCCGCTCCCTGGACAGGGGAATCCTCTCAAACTGGCTGTGCCCGATAATGATAGCATCATAATCCCCGGTGGCGATCCGGGAACAGAACTTCTTCCGGTTGGCCGGCTCAAAATCTTTCTTTGTCGCCACTAGCACGTTGGCGTTTGGATAAAGCCGCAGGAAGTCGCTTCCCCATTGCTCGGTCAGGTGGTTCGGCACCACATACAGGTTCTTCTGCGACAGTCCCAGCCGTTTGCTCTCCATGCCGGCGGCGATCATCTGGAAGGTCTTACCTGCACCCACGCAATGGGCAAGGAGCGTGTTATGCCCGTAAAGGATATGGGCAACGGCGTTCTTCTGGTGGGGCATCAGGGTGATCTCCGGCGTCATCCCGGCAAACTGGATATGGCTGCCGTCATACTCACGGGGCCGGATACTGTTGAAAAGCTCATTGTATTTCCTGCACAGCGTCTCCCGCCTGTCCATATCCCGGAAGATCCATTCCTTAAATTCCTCCCGGATCATCTCCTGTTTCTGCTGTGCCAGCATGGTTTCTTTCTTATTGAGGACTCGCTTTTCCGTGCCGTCCTCCTGCACCGTATCATAAATCTTTGTGTCCCGCAGGTTTAAGGCATCTTCCAACAAACGGTAAGCATTGGCCCGCTGGGTGCCATAAGTGGCCGTCACACGGGGATTCCGGTAATCTGCATTTTTCCCGCTCACATTCCACTGGCCGTTGACCGGGGCATACTTCACCTCGATCTGCCGTCCAAGCAGATAATCCGGTGTGCCAAACAGTTCCCCCATAAACTGGGTGATATACGCCGGCTCGATCCAGGTAGCGCCAAGGCGCACCTCGATTTCTGACGCATCCAGGTCTTTCGGCTGCACCCGCTCCAGCGCCTGCACATTGATTTCATATTCCGGATGATTTTTCGCAAATGTTCTGGCTGTCTCCAGCTTCTCCCGCACATTTCCGGATAGGTATTCATCCGAGGTCTCCCAGCTTTCTGTCACCGGGTTTTTAAAGATCACCCCGGCCAGTTCCTCCGTCACTTCCTCCTCTGTTTTCCCGGAAAGCTGCGCCATAAAAGGTATATCCACTTTTGCCCGTTCCCCGATAGACACCGCCAGGGCTTCGCTTGCCGTATCCACGGATGTTACCGCCTCCGGCTTCCGGATCGTCCGTTTGCTAAAGATGTCTGCTTTCCGTTTCAGGTTCCCTTCTTCGTCCAGGATCTCCAGGGAAGAGAGCAGGCAGTAGCTGCTGTCCTGGGAAAAGGCCCGCTTGTTGGCATTGCTGCTGATCAGCCCGTATCTTCCAGTAAACTTATCGTATGTCTGATTTAGCTTTTCCTGAAGGGCATGGACTTTTTCGTCACTTCCGTCCTCTAGCTGGCACTGGAGAAGCTCCTGCGTCAAGTCACGCAGCTCAATCATTCCCAGCACACGCTCCGTTGTCATAGCAGGCAGCTCCATCCGGTTCATCCGGGAATTTTCCCGGTAATACACAACACCGTCCACGTTGGCAAAACTGAAATTTTTAATGGACGGGTCTGCCGGGATGGACGTGTCAATCTCCCCTAAATCAGAATCCTCCAGTTCCATTTCCGTGATCGTGCCGTGGATATGGCTGACCGCTTCCTTTAGCTGCTCCCCAAGGTCTGCACCCGCTATGGGCTGGCAGACAAGCTGCGGCCCATAGGGACCGGAGACGATCTTCTGTTCCCCCAGCACCATCTCCGGATGGTTCTGGAAATAGCGGTTGACCGTAATAAAGTTATAGGAGGTTTCTCCCTTGTCATTGGTATATTCTTCCCTCAGGATCTCATCCGTCTGTACCCACTCCGGCACTTCCTTCCCAAGTATCCGGGGAGCGTCCAGTTTCTGCAGGAACAAAATATCCGTGTTCATCCTTGTCCCGGCATTGGCCTGGAACGCATTGTTCGGCAAACGAATGGCTCCCAGCAGGTCGCACCGCTGGGCGATATATTCCCTGGAACTTGCGTCTTTCTTGTCCATGGTTCCGCCACTGCTTCCGTTGGATGTGACAAAAGCAATCACCCCGCCGGGGCGCACCTTATCAATGGTCTTTGCGATAAAATAATCATGGACAAAAAATTTCTGCCTGTCATAACGCCGGTCTATGAGCTTATAGCCTCCAAAGGGGATATTCCCTACCGCCACGTCAAAAAAGCCGTCCGGGAACTGGGTCTTTTCAAATCCGCTGATGGTAATGTCTGCTTCCGGGTAAAGGAGCTTTGCGATCCTGCCGGAACTGCTGTCCAGCTCCACGCCGTACATCTTCAGGCTGTCCATGCCCTCCGGTACAAGACCCAGAAAGTTCCCGATTCCGCAGGATGGCTCCAACACATTTCCTTTCTCTAAACCCATATTTCCCAGGGCTTCATACATAGCTTTGATCACAACCGGCGGTGTATAAAAGGCGCTTAACGTGGATTCCCGTGCCGCCTTATATTCCTCCGGGTCAAGCTCCGTATACAGTTCAATAAATTCGTCCGCCCAGGCTTCATTCCGTTCTTCAAAGGCTTCCTGCAGGCCGCCCCAGCCCACATAACGGGATAAAATTTCCTGTTCTTCTGGTGTGGCGCTTGTCCGCCCTTCTTGCTCGATCTGATGAAGCAGCCGGATAGCGTCCATGTTGGCACGAAACTTATCTTTCGGACTCCCGGTTCCAAGAGCATCATCGGTGATACGGAAATTGACCGCCCTTTCCTGCCGTTCTGCAGCCGGGGCCGGCTCCTTTTCCTCTGGTTCCAGGGGGATATGGTAATACTGCCGGATGGTGTTGATGGTGTCCAGGGACATCACTTCTGTGGTAAGGTGCGAAAGCTCCCGCTTTACCACCGCCTGATTGTCCGTCTCCAGACGTTCCAGTACGTCAAGAATCAACTGCATCTGTTCCGGGGAAAACTCCGGATTTAAAACCGGCGCTATATCCTGCCCTTTTTCAGCAGTGGCATAAATCACATCCATCTGCTCCGGAGAAAACAGTTCAAAAGAGACGCCTGCCTGCCCCATGGTTTCCTGGATGTTTTCTTCCATAGCGGCATAGGCTTCGTCCAGTTCTTCATCCGATAAAGTTACCCCCGGCTGCCCTAGATCTAAAGTCTCTGCTTTCTTTGGCTCCTGTTTTTCTGGTTCTAGTTCCGCTTCCTGCCCCGGTTCATCCATTTCCTGTGTCTCCAGAACAGGTATGTGTGTTTCCTCCTCATTCTCTGCTGCAGTTTCCGTTTCCGGAAGTGTCTCCGCATTTTCTTCTTTCTCTGCCACAGACTCCGGCGGTTCCGGCTCCTCTATACCAGCCCCCATAAAATCAAAAAGGGTCAACTGCTGTCCTGTCCCCTCGATTTCGATTTCTTTCCTTTTCTCCAGAAAAATCGTATAGGTTCCCTCTATATAATCATGGATCACAGAGAGCGTCTCCGCCCGCTCCTCATACTTCGGGAAATCCAGGGGCAGGGCGGCAAGGGCAGCGTCCATCTGCGACACAAGCCTTTCCGCTGTCTCCGGTTCTTCCAGAAGCCCCGGCAGGCGTTTCCTGGCATCTTCATTCAGCAGATCCGCCTTAAATGGGCGTTCGATTTCCTCCGGCATACGGGAATAAAAACCAATGATCCTCCTGGCCAGAACCTCCCGCTCATAGACTGGCATACGGGAATAATCCCCGGCTTTCAGGTACATTCCCTGATCTATGAGCTGCTGGACACGCTTTGCCGCCTGGGGCCATTTCAGAAGTTCCGTAGCCGACGGATTTATATAACCGCCTCTGCAGAGTTTGATCCCTTTCCCGTCATAGTCTGCATGGGAATCATCCGCCCCGCTCAAGGCATGGCTGCATCCGCCGATCCCATACCGCTCTTTTAAGAAATCCGCCTTTTCCTTTGCGGTTTTCTCCTGGATAAAAAACGCATAAGTGGAAAGTCTCCCGTCAGAGTAAGGGCCTCCACCAGTAAGGAAAGAGTCAATCTCATCTTGTGTAATAAAGATTTCGTGTTCCTGCCACTGAAATCCTTCTCTTACCTGATAGGGAACCGCTTCTTGAGCGAATTTCTGAAACTGTGCTGCTACTTTGTCTGGACGGTAATGATGAAACCGCATTAAGTCTTTGTCGGTTTCATAAGCATCTGCCAGTCCAGCCAGACGCTCATTCAGCTCTGCCAAATACTCTGGCTGTACGATCAGCTTTCCAATCCGTTCTGTCTTTTCCGGATAACCATATCCAAATTGGTGTTCTGTTCCAAAAACAATCTCCGCTACACCTTCTGCCATATCACTGTGCATAAAGGCAAGTGCCTGTGCATGTTCTTTTACGGCATTTTCTCTTGCTGCATCCAGTACAGATTGCGGGGCATATTCCCCTTGCTTTAATAATTGTTGAATCCTTCCAGACACATCCTCCCAGGACAAAAATGTTTTATCCAGAATCCGATCATGTACCGTATGCCCCACAGCAATCTGCATCCCCAGCTCGTTATACCAGACAGAATACTCTTTTCCGCCAATCACAAGCCCGATACCGCCCGTACCGTATTCCCGGCGCACAAAATCCGTATATTCCTCCGGCGTCTGCTCCATCATAAAATTATAAATGATCCGCAGATGGCTCCTGTCACGGTTGCCGCCTTTTCTTAAAACTTCATCAATCACATCTGCTGGGATCGCTGTCTCCCCGGCATACAAAGCAGCCTGCCGCTCCTCAATGGAGCGGATCTGCTGTTCTACCGTAGGCAGTTCGGGCAAAGAAAAAGCAGAGGCTGCTTCTTCCTCTGCTTCATTCAAATCCTGTTCTGTTGTTTCTTTGCTTAGCTGTATACCAATTCCGTCAGCACGGTTTCCTCCGCCATCTGTGTCAGTCTGTTCATGTGTGCTGTCCACGCCATCTGATCTGTCTCTTTGTCTGGAGCCGGATACTTCATAAGCAGCCCTTCCATCATGTTCTCCATCCGATTCTGCGCTGCCTGCTCGATCTCCTGCAGGTGGCTGTCCAGCTTCCCGCTCATCAGCAGGCTCTGGTACAGGTTCTTCTTGTATTCTTTCAGGTATGTCCTCCGCAGCATCCCGTATTTCCCGATAGTCTGCGGTTCCTCCTGAAGCGTCAGGTTCGGAAACAGGTAATCTCCCTTGCGGTGATAGGTCAGTTCCATTCGTTTTCTCTCCTTCATCATTTTCGCTTTCACGAATTAACGTGTTAAATTCATTATAAGGTACTTCCTTCTTTTTTGCAACTGTTTTTTCTGGTTTTCCATGGGATTCTTCCGCCTGCTTTCTCCATTCTTCCAATTCCGCCTGCCGGATCGTCCGTCCAATATCACGGAGTATCGGTTCCACAAGCTGGCTGGTGGCATTTCCCAGGAAAGCCAGAACAGACAGATCATTATAATCTGTAATGCTTGAGAAATCCGCTTCCTCCAGGTATTCCATAGGTTCTAACCCACAGCGCCGTGCCAGGGAATAAAAAGCGCTGTTTGCAAGAAGGGTACGGAACTCCACCCGGATGGTATCGTCATCCAGCCCTTCCAGGAATGTACCGGGGATGGCATACCCTATGCCGTCCATGGCTTCCTCCAGGCTGTCAGCCGCCATCTCCTCCGCAATCTGCCGCAGCGCTGCAGCCAGGTCAGAAGCCCCGTCTCCATCCAGCCCATAAGTATCTGCCAGATGGTTCAAAATCATTTCCTGCTGTTCTTCTTTCATCCGCCACAGGTACGGCGTCTTGCCGCCCCTTACCGGGTGGGTGTCTGATACGTCAAATACATACCGCAGGGCACGCCTCGGCCCGGTGTCGTCGATCAAGGCGATCCCCTTCGCTCCCCGGTTTACCCACCGGCGCATCTTCTCATTCCACACTTCCAGCTCCGCACAGGCCGTTGCGTCCGGACGCTGGGCGTGGATCAAAAGAGTATCTGAGAACGGATAGCGGTAGAGTCTGGAAGCCGTGTCCAGATACCCCATCCAGTCCCGTGGGGAACCGCTGACTTCTTTTGCCGTCTCCCGTGCCAGGAAACGGATGTCATTGATTTTTGCCATGTAGATCCTCCTGTAAATCATAAATTATCCCTGTATGGCGCTGGCTGGGGCGTCCGCTTCATACAGGTAAAAACTGTCTTGCCCCTCTTGTATAATCCCGCCCTCCCCGGTTCCCTGCCGGGGAGGATTTTCATTTTTTGCTTTTCTTTTTCGGGAGCTCCAGGCGGAAACTGGCTTTTCCTTCTTCCGTATCCAGGCAGAGATACGCCGCAAAGGTTCTTCCCTTCTTCTGGGAATACAGATCCGGCACATACGTCCGCCCATCCTTTAAAAGCTCCGCCGCCATCTTTTTATCCATCCTTTTCTTCATCCCGGACAGATACCGGTTCTCTTTCCAGAGGGCAAAGGCACACTCACGGCTACCACAGAAGAAGTTTCTCTTGCTTTCATAGACCGGGCTGCCGCACACCGGGCAGACGCCGATCTGCTCTCTGGGATAAAAGCGGTTTTGCTCCTCCACGGTCAATTCCCCACATTCTAACAGCATCCGGTCAATCAGTTCCACAATGCCGTCCAGGAACTCCTGGCCGGGAAGCTCCCCTCTTTCAATCTGGAGCAGACGGTTCTCCCACTCCGCAGTCATGGCGGCTGACCGCAGATATTCCGGAAGCACCGAGATCAGGTCTGCCCCGTCCTGGGTAGCCAGAAGCTGTTTCCCTTTTCTTACGGCATAACCAGAAGATGCCAGTTTTTCAATAATGGACGCCCTGGTTGCCGGTGTGCCAAGCCCTTTTTTCTCTGTTTCCGCATCAAACTCCCGGTTCCCGGCAGTCTCCATTGCAGATAACAGGGTATCCTCGCTGTAGGGTTTCGGCGGTGCTGTAAAATGCTCGGATACGCTTACCGTAACCGGATGGAACGTCTGGCCTTCTACCACATCAGGAAGGAAAGATTCTTCCCCTTCTTTCCGGCTTTTTACGCCTAAATGCTTACGGAACTCTGCTTCTATCGCTTTCCATCCCATTTGCTGAATGGCTTTGCCTTTTGCCGTAAATATTTCCCCGGCACAGGACACAGTGATCTCTGTTTCCTGATAAACGTATTTCTGCGCCCCGGCACAAAGCAGCCGGACACTGATGAGCTGCAGGATGTCCTGTTCCCCTTTGGACAGCTCCTGCAGCTCATATGCCTTTAGCTCTGCCGTGGGGATAATCGCATGGTGATCTGAGACTTTGCTGTTATCCATCATGCGCTCTACGTCCGGCTCCAGCGGATAGAGAGAAGAAAAGCCATATTTCTCACACGCCATTGCAACCGCCTGCCGTGCAGTCTGCCCCATATCCTCTGTCAAATACTGGCTGTCTGTCCGGGGATATGTCACCAGTTTTTTTTCATAAAGGCTCTGGGTAAAGTCCAGTGTCTCCTTTGCCGTATAGCCAAAATAACGGTTGCTCTCCCTCTGGAGCGTGGTCAGATCATACAGCTTCGGCGGAGAAACAGCCTTTTCCGTTGATACGCAGGATTCCGCCACGGCTGTCGGTCTGCCACAGGCTTCCTGCAGCCGCCGGACTTCTCCGGTATCAAACAGCTCCTCTTTTACCGCCTCCAGCCCGCCGCAGTCCAAATGGAGGTTATAGTATTTCTCTTTCTGGAAATGGGTGATCTGCTCTCCCCGTTCCACCAACATTGCCAGGGTAGGCGTCTGTACCCGTCCTACTACCAGGCGTTTAAAATATTTCGTGGTGTAAGCCCTGGTAGCGTTCATCCCAATGAGCCAGTCCGCTTTCGCACGGCAGACCGACGCTTCGTAGAGGTTCCGGTATTCTGCGCCGTCTTTCAGGCAAGAAAATGCCTCCCAGATAGCAGAATCCTCCATGGAACTGATCCAGATCCGCTTGATGGGCAGACGGCTTCCGGACAGTTCATAAACCCGGCCAAAAATCAGCTCCCCCTCACGTCCGGCGTCACAGCCGTTGACCACATACTCCACATCCTTCCGGTTCAGCAGCTTCTTTAAGACTGCAAACTGCGTCTTTTTATCTTTCGCCACAGCCAGCCGCCATTCATCCGGCAGGATGGGAAGGTCAGTAAATTCCCACTTCTTATACTTTTCCCCATAGTCCTCCGGCGGCACATACTCCGCCAGATGCCCCAGGCACCAGCTCACCAGCCATCCGTTTCCTTCCAGATAGCCTTCCTGACGCTTCTTAGCCCCTAATACTTTCGCATAGGCCAGGGCCACGCTGGGTTTCTCCCCTAAAACCAAATACATCGGATACTCCTTTCCGGCTTTCGCCTGTATGAGAAGGGGCAGCCAATTCCCTGGCTGCCCCCTTCTGATACCTTTGCTTTCATCAACACTTATGCTTTATTATTTTCTTCCTCTGTGGAACCGTCCTCTTCCGGCTGATCTTCATTGACGTAAGTACCGCCGTCATAGAACTCCAAGTCCTCCCCGTCCTCCTGAGACTCCTCTTTCTTCGGCTTCACAACCTTAAAATAATAGCCGGCTCCAATCGCTCCCGCAGCCAGGACGCCAACTGCCAGGAGCGCCCCGGTATTCCTGCCGTCCTCCTCTTTCGGCTGTACCGGTTCTGATCCGGTTTCGCTCTCCGTCTCGCTTTCTGCCGGCGCTTCCGTCTCCGGGATCACCACCTGGGGCGCTTCTTCCGTCTTTGTCTCATCCAGAAACTCCGCCAGATCATTTTCATCCACCATGGAGAGCATATAGACATTTTCCGTATTGCTGGATCGGTCTAGCACTAAAAAGAATGTGTTTCCATTTTTTGTCTGTATCGTCAGAAATTCTTTCGTTCCATCCCCCGTCTTATCATCCAGCACTTCCCCGTTTCCCGGAATGGAAAAAGGCGTTTCCCTGCCCTGTGTTTCCTCCTGGGGCGTCCCTTCCGTCTGCCCCGCAGCCTCCTGCTCCGGGATCACCGTTTCTCCATTTTCTGATACAGCTTCGGTGGCCGCCTCTGTCTGCTGTGGGTCTGGCACATAGGCAAAAGCTGTCGTGGCGGTGGCGGAAAAGACACCTCCCGCCACCGCAAGCGCCATCACCCAGCGGTTAAATTTCTTCATGCTTCCTGTCCTCACTTTCCGGCGCTGTCTCCTGCGCCTTTTTTTCCATATCTTCTTCCGGCTCTGTGCCGTCTTTCCCGTCTGTTTCTTCTGGCCCCTCTGCCATGATGGGAATAGAAACTGTCCCATCCTGAATCCCTTCCAGAAGCTCTAACATCTGGTGGCTGTCCAGCTTCATGGAGCGGATGGTTTTTATAATCTCCTCATTCTCAAGCTGTTCTGCCAGCAGTTTCAGTTCTTTTAAATGTTCCTGCCACTCGTCGATCTTCTTCTCCGTTTTCTGGATCTCATCCAAAACCCGGTGCAGCTTCCGGTTCATGCCTTACACCTTCCTTCTAAAAAATTTATCCATGGATGCGTCCAAAGGCCAGGAAATGCTCCTGCCAGTAGGACGATGCTATACTGGTATACTGGATAGGGTTCCCGCAGTGGATCATCATGTTATCGCCCACATAGATCCCCACATGGCTTGCCCCCGGCGTATCGTAAGTCCCCTGGAAAAAGACCAGGTCTCCCGGCTTTGCTTCCGACGTGGAAACCTGGGAACAGTACCCCATCAATCCGTCTGTAGTCTGCCTGCCGATATTCCAGCCATTGCCGCAGTTATTGATCACCCAGCTCACGAAGCCTGAACAATCGAAACTGGTAGACGGGGAACTGCCGCCCCACACATAGGGATACCCCAGATACTTTTCCGCCTCATGGATCATGTTGGCAAATTTCTGGTCGGTCAGGGCTTCTGCCGGAATCTCATAGCCAAAATCACCACCCCCGCCTGGAAGGGTTTCTGTATCGAACAGATATTCCCTGTTTCCATATGTGCCGTTATACAAGTCATACCGGCCTTCCTCATTCTCATCCATCAGCTCCCGCAGCACGGCGTCCAGTGAAGTGCTATAATAAAGTTGTAACAGAAGTGGCTAATAAGATATAATCATCTTA
>OBYK01000401.1_pt1 | contig 22759 bp, 18 predicted proteins | sample 1476721 | NCBI WGS metagenome assembly OBYK01 (sample SAMEA2580191, study PRJEB22360) | human gut metagenome | biome: human gut; feature: human-associated habitat; material: faeces | place: Denmark | collected 2008/2010
AGTAAGAAATGGCTAACTTTTATTTAGATACTCCGGAACTCAAGCATCACTTGAGCCATCCGCTGATGAAGAGAATCGTTGAGCTGAAAGAGCGCAACTATGCAGATAAAGATAACTTCGACTACGCTCCGGTAGATTTTGAAGATGCAATGGACAGCTACGACAAAGTGTTGGAAATTGTAGGTGAAATATGTGGCGACATCATCGCTCCCAATGCCGAAGGCGTTGATTACGAAGGACCGGTATGTGCCAATAACCGTGTGACCTATGCCAGCGGTACTGCTGCCAATCTGGAAGCCTGCCGCAAAGCCGGTTTGATGGGTATGGCTATGCCACGCCGTTTCGGCGGCCTGAACTTCCCGATCACTCCGTACATCATGGCTGCCGACATCGTAAGCCGCAGTGATGCCGGATTCGAGAACCTTTGGGGATTGCAGGATTGTGCAGAAACAATTTATGAATTCGCAAACGAAGATCAGAAGAAACGCTACATCACCCGTGTGTGCCAAGGTGAAACCATGTCTATGGACTTGACCGAACCGGATGCCGGTTCCGATCTTCAGGCTGTCATGCTGAAAGCTACCTACAGTGAGAAAGACCAATGCTGGTATCTGAACGGTGTGAAACGTTTTATCACGAACGGTGACTCTGATATCCACCTCGTACTGGCACGCTCGGAAGAGGGAACTCATGACGGCCGTGGCTTGTCCATGTTCATTTATGACAAACGTAACGGCGGTGTTAGCGTTCGCCGTATCGAAAACAAAATGGGTATCAAGGGCTCTCCTACTTGCGAACTCGTATATAAGAATGCCAAAGCAGAGCTTTGCGGTGACCGGAAATTAGGACTTATCAAATATGTAATGGCCCTGATGAACGGTGCCCGTCTGGGCATCGCAGCACAGTCGGTAGGTATCCTGCAGGCCACTTATAATGAAGCATTGGCCTATGCAAAAGATCGTAAACAGTTTGGAAAAGCAATCATCGAGTTCCCGGCCGTAGCCGAAATCCTGTCTTTGATGAAAGCCAAACTGGATGCTACGCGCGCTTTATTGTACGAGACTTCCCGCTTTGTCGACATCTACAAAGCATTGGATGATATTGCCAAAGAACGTAAACTGACTCCGGAAGAACGTGCCGAACAAAAGACCTTTGCCAAACTGGCAGACAGCTTTACCCCACTGGCTAAAGGTATGGGTAGCGAATTTGCCAATCAGAATGCTTACGACTGTATTCAGATACACGGTGGTTCCGGTTTTATGAAAGACTATGCTTGCGAACGTATCTACCGGGATGCACGTATCACTTCTATCTACGAAGGAACTACCCAGTTGCAGGTAGTAGCAGCAATCCGCTACGTAACGACCGGTGCTTACCTCAACCGCATCAAAGAATATGAAAATGCAATAGTAGCTCCGGAGATGGAAGGCTTGCACAATCGCCTGAAGAGTATGGCGAGCAAATATGCAGCTTGTGTAGCGCAAGTTACAGAAGCCAAAGATCAGGAATTACTCGATTTCTGTGCACGCCGCCTTGTAGAAATGGCTGCTTACACCATCATGGGACACTTGATGGTACAGGATGCTTCTAAAAACGCAGAACTGTTCGGTACATCTGCACAAGTATTTGTCCGTTATGCCGAAAGTGAAGTAGAAAAGCATATCAACTTTATCCGTAAATTCGATAAAGACGATCTGGCTTACTACAGAAAATAAGCGGTAAACCGATATTATCCAATATAAAAATGCCCGGTCTCATCAACAAGCCGGGCATTTTTCATATTAAACAGGTAATCTCATTCCGCCTTTCCTGTTTCTTTTCACCATTCCGTTTCTTCCAGCTCATGCTTTCTATAAACAAGAAGCTGGTTACGGAGCGAGTTCATTTCCCGACGCATCCCCTCCATTCTCTCCAGAAGATGATGGATAGCATCGATACCTTCCATATTGATAGATAAATCGTAATACATCCGGCTGTAGCGTTCCACCTCCGGAAGTTGCGACACAAGCAGATAATGTTCATCTCCTTCGGTCCGGATTTCAATCAACCCTTCTTCTTGCAACAAATCAATAAACGAGGGCTCGATTTGACACTTGTGACAATATTCACTGACTATAATTAATTCGGTCTGCATAGTGCTGATTCTTTTTTTAGTTCATACTCTGTAATTCCCGGAACAACTCTTTCTGCCTATCTGTCAGATTAGTAGGCGTTTTGACATTATAAGTCACAATTAAATCGCCAAATTGTCCTTCTTTCTTATAGACAGGAAAACCTTTTCCTTTCAACCGTACTTTCGTACCGTTCTGCGTTTCCGGTTTTACTTTCAGTTTCACTTTGCCATTCAACGTATCTACCTCCTGTTCACCTCCCAATACGGCCGTATAAAGATTCAACGAAACATCGATATAAAGGTCGTCACCCAGACGTTTGAACACAGGATCTTCCGGAATCACAAACGTGATGTATAAGTCTCCTGCAGGACCTCCGTTGATACCTTCGCCACCGTAACCTTTTAATTTGATCACCTGTCCATTGGCTACACCTGCCGGAATGGTAATGCGGACGTTCTTCCCATTCACTGTCAACACCTGTTTATGGGTCTCGGCAGCATCACGAAGAGACAAATGCAGTTCTGCGTTAAAGTCCTGTCCACGGAAACCGGCACTGCTACGCCCTCCTCTGGCACGCCCTCCAAACATGGATTCAAAGAAATCAGAAAATCCTTCACCACCTGATCCGGAAAAGCCTTGCCCGTCGGACGAATACCAATATCCGTTCTCATCACCTCCTCCGAAACCGGAGAATCCACCGCCGGCACCTGCTTGCTGCCGCGCCCGCTTCTGCGCTTCAAACTCATCGGCATGCTTCCAATGCTCACCGTATTCATCGTACTTCTTACGTTTTTCCGGATCGCTCAACACTTCATTAGCCTCGTTTATCTCCTGAAACTTATCCTTTGCGCTCGGGTCGTTCGGATTTAAATCCGGGTGATACTTACGGGCCAACTTACGAAAAGCCTTCTTTATATCATCTTGAGAAGCACTTTTGTCAACTCCTAAAATTTTGTAATAATCTATATAGGCCATGCTTTTATATTTTAAACGTTTCACTACTATAAACGTTCACAAATAACACGCCAACATAGTATTTAGGTTCAATTTTTAAGAAATCTTCATACTCCCATTCCTAAAGCAAAGCCACCGGCATCCGAAACCAAAAACAGGAACCTTTGCCCTCTTCCGACTCGGCACCGATCGTTCCTCCCAAACGCTCTACAATGACACGACAAATAGCCAGCCCCAATCCGGTGCCCTTCACAAAAGTATTCAGCTTCACAAACCGTTCAAACACCTGTTCTATTTTATCAGCAGCAATACCAATGCCGGTGTCTTTACAAAAAAAGTATATCTCATCTTTTGTTTCATCCAACCGATAGCCTATAGATATGGTTCCCCGTTCGGTAAACTTCATGGAATTGCTAATAAAATTAATCATCACTTGTGACAGACGAAGACGATCCGTCATTATTGTACACTCCGGTACTCTTTCTGTAAACACAATCTTCACATCTGCCGAGTGCTCTTTTTGATTCATCTGCTGACAAATAGAGTCTAACAGTTGATTTACATCAGTCGTGGAATAAGAAAAGTCCATAGTACCCGCCTCGATCTTCGACAAATCGAGAATATCATCTATCAGTTGCAAGAGCAGTTCGTTATTCACTGCAATTATCTTCATGTATTCCTGCTTCTCCTCCGGATCATCTATTTGGGAAATCATATCGGAAAACCCCACAATCGCATTCAGAGGGGTACGGATTTCATGACTCATATTGGCAAGGAAAGCAGACTTCAGCCGATTCGATTCTTCTGCTTTCTCCTTGGCTTCCCGCAACGCCTGGTCAAGCTTTAATTTCTCCGTTATATCTTCAAACCGTAACAAACCGCCTATCACCTCCTTATTATCATCAGCATACACAGGAGTGCCCGTTACCTCAAAATCAACACCCTCCACCCGTACGGTGTGGCGCACAATTCTTTTCTGCTCGATCGCTTCTTTGAAAGCACAATGTTCACAAGGTTGGTCTCGCAAAGCACTGGTCCGATAACAGATCATTCCGGGGGTGTAATGCCGTCCGGAAACCAGATTTTTCAGATGCGTCGTCTCTTCCCATTGTACCCTATAATCTTTATCAATATAAATCAATCCGAAATCAATACTCTTCAATGCCAAGTTCTGTTTCTTAATGGCACTTTCCAACTGATTTTTGGCAATCAGCAACTCTCTTTCATATCTTTTTAACTGACTGATTTCCCATCGGGTTACCAACAACCACTTACCGGACACCCCACGGGAAAATATGGATTTCATCACAATCGTATCATGATCGACTCCATCGGTAGTGACATAGTGTTCCTCTGCACGATAAGGCTTACCTATTTTGACCAAATCTTCATCAACAGCCCGGTAATACCGTCCCCGCTCCTTGCCGTAGATGTCATAATCACTACGTCCGACAGCATCTTCACACTTAATGCCCGACTGTAACTCGGATTCTTTGTTCCAATAAGCATATTTGAATCCATTTTCAATATCCTTTACCATCACAGGAAAGGGAAGATTATCGAGTATGTCAAACAGAAAACGGTGATAATCCCGTTCTTTTACCCCCTTACTTCGCAACTCATGAAGTTTATACAATAAACATACGATTACTACCCCCATTAGAACCAGCAATCCATAAAGCCATAAATGAATCATCACAGCCTCATTCCCCAAAGATACATTGTGAGTCATAAATCAATGCCGTATTTATGCGGTAAATATATGCATTAAGTTCAGAATATTTTCCAAAACGTCAAGTTATATTTTCCAAGTATTTCAAAACTTAAGATTTCAATCCGAAATTAATTATCATAAAAAAAGGTTCGCACCTGTGAAAGTCCGAACCTTTATTATTTGGGAATTATATATTTTATAACCTATAATTCATAATTGAGTAACCTTGGGAATTTTCTTGAGGTTATTTTTTTACAAAGTTATTAATAGAAACTTTGACAGATATGAATGAAACCATAATTAAAATCAAAATTTTAGATGATGGCAGTAATGATGCTACCATTATTGTGACAGGCGAACGAAATCGTACTTTTATGTTTGAAGAAGAATTTACGTACGCGGATAAAGAAAAGCCTATTTTAAGATTGCATTATTTAAAGCAACGTGCTTTAAAATATCCGGAATTGTGTGGAAAACTAAGTATTGTTTGTATACGCAAAATATTAAACGGACTTTCTCTGAAAAGTAAGTCTGCAGGAATACCCGATTATAGAACGATTGAAAAATAAGAAGATATGAAAAAGAATTTTAATAGAGATAGAAGTGATTTTAAAAATCTAACTTTAGAAATTGTAGAAAGTAGACTAAAGGAAATTGCTCAACGACATAACCTTGATTTAATGGATGAATGCATATTATATTTGTATACCCAAGAATACGGTAGTCTTACAAACGAAATAGCAGATATTCTTTATCCAAGATATGGTTTTAAGGGGATTTATCCTACACCTAAGTTATGAACGAAATAGCTCATCCTTACGACTTTCTAAGTAATCAATTCTATCTTTGTCTGTAATCAATTCAATATTTTCTATCTTGAACGTATCTCTTTCTCCCCCAAAAGTTATACAATCAAGAAAACATCCTGAATTTGATACTCCGCGTACATTATACTCTTTGGTATGGTCTGATTTTAAACATACCCAATCTTCAAATTTTATTTTCATAACTTATAATTCATTTATGATACAAAAATATGATTTTTTCCGTATATTTGCAACGTCCTGCGGGATAATTTATGGAAATAATTAGAAAGTGCCTCACAACTCTAAGAATCGCCAATTCAATCAAAGTACAAACGGGGCACAGAGAACAGCTCATATTAAGTGGGCTGCTCATCTGTGTGTTTGTACAAGCGTTTGGCGATGCTTTCGGGTTTACACGGGTGGCAGTCCACTTTCTATAAATAACATTGTTAACTTCTCTTATAGTCTGCCCGTAGAGAAAACTCGAAAAAAATCGCCTATGGAAGTATTAGTAATTTTATTTGGTCTTTTGTTTGCGTTGGGAATTGCTATTGCGGCGGCTGCATTAGCATCCCGAAAAAATCGCAATCCTGTGAATTGGTTCTTTGTGTCTTGTTTTTGGGGTATTATAGGATTGATTGTATTAGCATGCTCTGAGAAATTAAACAAAGAAGAATATGAAAGTGACACGCTCGTTACAGTGATGTGGCTTATCTTACTTATACCGTTTTCGTTATTGATTATTTTATCATTATAACAATTGGGAAAGAAAATATTACGTAATGAGGGCAGGATTTTTACTTCCTGCCTTTATTGTTCTTCTTAGGACGATAATTTATCATCAAGCTTACGGCTTCCTCAAAAGAAGTTGGTTTCTTATGTACTCTTTTGGGATTTTCGTCAGTATTCGATATTCGCTTCATATCGTTTACTGTCAATTCTTTCTTTTTATTCATTCCGTCAATGATTTGTAAGTGATATGATATTCTACGTTGCAAAGTAACAAATTAAATCGTTCCGTTTCATTCATTTTACGGGTATTGTAACGAAATACATATTCATTCATATATCTATGTAGGTGTTTACGACTCGTTTTATGATAGATGCCAATTATGCTTCTTTTTACCGTAGCCCAAAAACTTTCAATACTATTAGTATAAGAGTCACCATCAACATACTGTCCTTTACCGTGGTCTACAATATTGCGAACATAGATTCTACCTATCGTGTCATAACCACACCATTCATCGGTATATAACCTTGCGGAGCGTTTTACAGTTCTGAGAATAGGTACAGTAAGACTCCTTTTGGAAGTATCATTTATTACCCTACATACCACTTTGCCACCCCTTTCGAGCATTCCCAGCACTGGAGTCTTATCTTTGAAACTTCTTCCTTGAGAGTTCTTTATCTTTTTGTTAGCATGCCTATTTTTATTCTTGCCACCAACGAACGTTTCGTCCAGTTCTACTTCGCCATCTAACTTATGATCGTTCTCACAATAGAAGCATTCCCGGATGCGATGTAACATATGCCAAGCCGTTTTCTGAGTTACCGAAATGTCTTTCGACAGTTGTATGGAAGATATTCCTTTCTTATGAGACGTTTCAAACCATATCGCCACAAACCACTTTATCAATGGCACTTTGCTCTTTTGAAATACCGTACCCGTTTTGACATTGAAGTTCAATCCTGTATTCTTACAACGGTATTTTCCGCCGCCATAGTTATATACCTTAGATGCTGGGTCATAGGGAGAAACTATGCCATTCTTCCATCTACATAATTCTAAATATTCAATACAAGATTGTTCCGTAGGAAACGCTTGTAATAAATCGAATAAAGATTTGAATTCAAAAGTATTCATACCCAAACTTAAACTGGTTTGGTATGATTAACTTTGGTGATTTTTTGGTTGTTGGCGCAACTGTCTAAATAAGGCGGCTTTTTTAGATATAAAAACAAGATAGTTTGCTGATTTACAAATAAATGTAATTTAGAATAGACACGCGCTAAATGCAAAAAATAACCTCAAGAAAATTCCCAAGGTTACTCAATTATGAATTATAGGTTATAAAATATATAATTCCCTATTATTTTATCCTTAAACAAAAAAATATCAGGAATTCAGCAAAAGAATAAAACGGTCGATATCATCCTCTGTCGTGTCAAATGAAGTAACCAGGCGAATCTCATTGTTCTCCTCATTCCAAAAATAGAAAAAATAAGATTCAAGCATTCTGTCTATCACAGAACGGGGCATAGTAAGAAACAGTTGATTACTTTCCACCTTTTGAGTAAAACAGACACCGGGATAATCTTTCAAAGCATCATAGAGCCTACGCGCCATACGATTGGCATGAGATGCATTTTTCAACCAAAGATCATCCGTGAGATAAGCGGTGAACTGGCAAGAGAGATAACGCATCTTCGAAGCTAATTGTGCCGACTGCTTACGGATAAACCGCGCTTCCTCTTTCAAGGCATCATCAAAGATGACCACGCACTCTCCCATCATCAGTCCATTTTTGGTACCGCCGAAACTAAGCACATCAATCCCGCAATCTACCGTCAACTCTTTCAGAGAAAGACGAAGGGCGGCACAAGCGTTGGCAATACGGGCACCATCCATATGGACACGCATCCCGTATTGATGGGCCAACAAAGTAATTGCTTTCAGCTCATCGGGAGTATACACAGTGCCTAATTCGGTACACTGGGACAGATAAACAGCTCCCGGCTGGGAATGATGTTGGTCGCCAAAGCCATGAAGATATGGACGAATCAACTCCGGAGTGAGCTTTCCGTCCGGAGTTGCCACCGGCCGGATCTGACAACCGGTCATCTTTACGGGAGAGCCGCATTCATCCACATATATATGTGCAGTCTCGGCACATAGGATAGACTGATAAGGACGCGTCATCAACTGCAAGGCAACGACATTGCTGCCCGTACCGTTAAAAACAAACAGGGGCTCACAGTCGGCCGTAAATGTTTCTCTGATTTTCCGGACAGCTCCTTCCGTCCAAGGGTCATCACCATATCCCAATGCATGATTCTGATTCGCCAAAGCCAGTGCTTCCATCACCAAAGGATGTACACCGGAATTATTATCGGATGCAAAACTTCTCATATTTTCCTTCAATTGATTTTCCTATGCAAAGGAACGGAATTCTTTTTAAAAGAAACAACCCGAAAAGAAATTTATAAAAAAAGAGAGCCGGTTTCCACATCCATATGGAATCGGCTCTCCTGTTTGTTATCCTGAATACTAAAACTTAATGAAACAAAGTTACCGGAGTTTGAAAATCTTCTCCTTTCCCGGCCATTACAAAACCTTTATTATTCCAAATACGCGGATATCCGCCAATATTATTGTTAATAAACAACAATCGGAAAGCGTGTTTGCCCTTCTCCAAAGCAAGAGATGTACGCGTGTGTGAATGACGTATCAATTTACCGTCATTACTCAATACCACTTTACCGTCTATCTGCAACTCGTCCATCTCGGTAGATACATAATAGACTCCGTCTTGAGGCACATCAAAATATCCGGTATAGCAGAATGCCCCCTTATCTTCTAAAACTGGTTTCAAATTGAAATCGTCTACTATCTTTTCATCCTTCCAAGCAGCGTTTTCCGTATCTTTCACAAAATAAAAATCACCCTCTGCATACATCAAAGACACTCCCGGTTCAGTCCTCTCTTTGTAAGACGGCCATAAGGGTTCTTTCACTACTTCTATCGTACGCACTCTGCTCATTTTGCCCGAAGAAAGAAGGGTTGCAATACGTATAGTCTGATTGCCGTCTACAACAATGGGAGCGCTGTAGCGTTTGGAATGAACCGCCGGTTCGCTTCCATCCAGTGTATATACCATCGGAAGATTGCGGCTATTCGAGAAACTAAGCGTATCCGGACCGACAATTGCCACACGATCGGCCATCGGCCCTTCGGGCAATGGAATGTGATAATGAATATGATGTTCGTCCAAGCGTACCAATTGATTATCCAGACGACGTTCAAAAGATGCATAATCTTTTCTATCGGCAGGTGTCCAGGTAAGTTCCGCTACCGCCAACAGTCTCGGATAAAGCATGTATTCCGTATGATCCGGATTGACGGCATATTCTGCCCACATATTGCCCTGTGCTCCTATCACATGTGAGCGTTGTTCCGCCGGTATTTTTTCGGACGCAGGATTGTAATGATAGGTTTTGCTCAGCAAAGTCTTAAAATTAATTGTAATAGGCTCCACTTCGATATTCCCCTGCCCAAAATCCAAATACAACCATTTGGCAGGTGTCATTATCACATCGTGCCCCATGGAAGCGGCCTCGATACCACCTTCCTCTCCACGCCACGACATTACAGTCGCCGTAGGTGCCAGTCCGCCTTCAAGAATCTCATCCCAGCCTACCATGCGCTTGCCATGTGCCAACACTACTTTCTCGATCCGGTGTACAAAATAACTCTGTAACTCATGGGCATCTTTCAACTTTTCATCCCGCATGCGCTTCCGGCACTTCGGACAAGCATTCCACCTCACTTTGGGACATTCGTCTCCTCCTATATGAAAATATTTACCTGGAAATAAAGATGCGACTTCATTGATTACATCTTCCAAAAATTTAAAGGTCTGTTCATTACCTGCGCAATATACATCCTCTTCCACCCCCCACTTGTTTCTCAACTGGAAAGGACCACCGGTACATGACAATTCCGGATAAGCCGTCAGAGCGGCCAAAGCATGTCCGGGTAATTCGACTTCCGGAATGACCGTTATAAACCTTTCTGCCGCATAAGCAACCACCTCCTTAATCTGTTCCTGTGTATAAAAACCTTTGTGTATACTTCCGTCAGCATTACGACGCACTGAACCCACTTCGGTAAGGCGGGGATATTTCTTTATTTCAATCGTCCACAGATGATCATTCGTAAGATGCCAATGAAAACGGTTCAGCTTAAACATAGCCATGATATCCAACTGCTTCTTGACAAAAGCCACATCATGAAAATGCCGGCTGACATCCAGCATCATCCCGCGATAGGAATAAGCCGGTTCGTCTTCTATCTCGACACACGGCATAGCCCATACAATATTATTTATAACCTGTTCACTCTCTATCTCGGCAGGCAAAAGTTGCATCACCGTCTGCATCCCATAAAAAATTCCTTGCGGGGACTGTGACCGTACCCAAATTCCTTCAGGAAGCACGGCTAATTTATACCCTTCCTCTTTCAGGTTTAAAGTAGTATCCAAAGCCAGACGAATATAATTCCGTTCTGCTTCCTGTCCGTCAGCAAGTTGATAACCGGTAGATTGCTTTATCTTGTATTTAAAATAACCGGCAACCGCATCGAGCGTATCATTATCGATAATAAAAAGCGTGTTAGGATTTAAAACAAATTCTCCCGTCTGTTGAGTGATTCTCTCAGGTTCGGGAATTATGTGAAGACCTTCATTATAAGGTTTCACAACCATCTTCTCCCCACAAGCAAAAAACACCAAAGAAAAGAGTGGTATCAGACAAAAAGGCTTGATTCTCATATATCACAGATTTAATTAATAATTATTTTTTCAGTTTCAATTGTCACCATAGTTCATACGCACATTTACAACCTCTTGATTATCGACCGGTACTTCCAGATTCTGATATCCCTTTTTACTAAATATCAATACTTCCTTATTCCCTACATCCATCCGATAGCAGCCCCTGTCATCGCTCTTCCCAAGAAGTTCTCCCGTGCTCTTGGCATAAATATTTACCTTCCCTATCAAAGTGGCCTGTACATCCCTTACTTCTCCATGAACGGAAATCGTCTTGCTGCTCTTTAGTATTTTTTGTTCTTCTACCAAAGCGGTGGATACAAATTCACCGACGGAGACTACTTTCGATTGAAGAATATTGTCTGACGCAGCCCCCACCTGTAACTCAAACTCTCCCGGTTCAACTACCCTTTTATTTCCGGCATTTACAATATAAAGATCGTTCACTGCGACTTTCAGTTTCACCGTTTCTGTTTTTCCAGCCTCAACATCCACTTTCTTAAAATCCCGCAGTTGCTTTACAGGAGTTACCACGGTACTAACCTTATCATTCACATACAACTGCACGACCTCTTTCCCTTCTCTCTTTCCTGTATTTTTAATATCGACATCAATGTATATCGTATCATTGAGTCCATAATGTTCTTTGTCTGTCCTTAGATTCTTATATACAAAAGAAGTATAAGTCAGCCCATGACCAAAAGCCCAAAGAGCGTCCGGAGAGGAAAACACATAATCTCTTCCCGGAGATTCATAGCTTCCGGGATTTTTGTAAAAGCCCTTGTCGGAAGGAAGATAATTATAATATACCGGCAAATGTCCCGTAGTCTGAGGATAAGAAAAAGTCAGTCTTCCTGATGGAGAAATGCTTCCAAACAAAATATCCGCAATCGAATTTCCTGCTTGTTCTCCTGCATACCATTGTGTCAAAATAGCCGGAATATGTTTCTTCTCCCAAGATATGGCAAACGGTTTTCCGGTTACCAATACCAACACTACCGGCGTTCCGGTCTCATACACTTCTTTAATCAACTGCCCCTGTACTCCCGTCAGGTTCAGATCATTCAAATCAAAACCTTCACCACAGGTAGAACTTTTATAATCACGTGCAAGGGCCGCACTGGCGCTTCCACAAAACAGAATCGCCACTTCACTCTTCCGTACCGCTTCTACGGCCTCCTTTATTCCACCGGCATTCAATGAAACGAGATCGCATCCTTTCGCATAACGGACAGTAGCCTTACCGCCCAATAATCGCCTGATTCCCTCCAACGGGGTAACGCCGTCTTTGTTATTACGACTCCATGTATAATCTCCGAATTGTACCTGGTCTGCATTAGGGCCGATCACCGCAACAGACTTCAACTTATCGGCATTCAAAGGCAAAAGCCCATTCTCGTTTTTCAACAGGACAACCGATTCATCCGCTATCTCTTTCGACAACCGTATGCTTTCTGCCCCATGCATCTCACTATGAGAATACTGTTCGCCATAAGGGTCTTCGAAAAGTCCCATTTTAAACTTGGCGTACAATACCCGGCGAACAGACTCATTCAAAACCTCCTCATCCAACTTCCCCTTCTGTATCAGGCCGGCCAACAAAGGATAACAATTACTGGAAGCCTCTACATCGAGCCCGGCAGTGAAAGCCTGCATAGCCGCTTCTTCCGAATTATGCGCCACGCGATGAAGAGTCTTCAACATTTCAATGGCTCCCCAATCCGAATATACATACCCTTTAAATCCGAACTGTCCGCGCAATACCTCTGTCAATAAATAATGCGAAGCAGAATTCGGCACATGATTCCATGAATTATAAGTAGACATAACCGCCAACACAGGAGTATTACGAATCACCATCTCGAACGGTTTCAAATATACCTCATGCAAATCCCGAAGCCCACATTCTACAGAAGCCAGATTCAAACCGCTCAACGGATTACCATGAGGGCCATAATGTTTCAGCATCGGAGAAATACCGTTGTCCATATACCCTTTTACTTCGGCAATGCCAAACAACCCGCATAATACAGGATCTTCTCCGAAAGATTCTTCCACACGTCCCCACCGCAAATCTCTTACCACGTCGATGCAGGGTGCCAATACCTGATGCATTCCCTGTGCATGAAGGTCTTTCGTGATCATTGCCGCTTTCCGGTAAGCAAGTTCAGGGCGGAAAGTACTCCCCATGGCTATATTCTGAGGATAAATAGTAGATCCCTCGTGTACCGAACCATGCAATGACTCCGCAACGGTAAACACCGGTATCCCCAAACGCGTATTCTCAACCATAAATTTCTGTATCAACTGCATATTCTTCTTACAGTTAACTCCTGTCAATGGAAATCCTTCTACAAATCCCCAGCTCACACCGCCGGTAAATTTCCCGAGCTTTTCCATATCCAAGTCCTGACCATTGAATACATTCCATGAATGGATATGCCTGATTTGCGCTATTTTTTCTTCCAGAGTCATGCGTCCCAACAAATCATCCACCCTTTCCGATATCGGAAGAGAGCTTTGCCTATAAGGCAATTGCTGGGCAAATATCATTCCCGGTAAAAGTAAAAAACCGGAAAGCAATAATTTCAATCGATTTCTTTTTATCATAATGTATTTGTTCTCGTTATTTCAGATATGCCTGTTCTATTTTTTTATAATAGCGTTTATGAAGTTCTTCGACAACCGGTATCGTCCCTTCCGGATTCACTTTGGAAAGATAGGTAGAGTTTGCCAAAACCCACTTCTCTTCCATCTCTGCAAAATCCGGATAAGGAAGTTTCTTACCATACAGTAAACTGGCTTTATAGGTTACATAAGCCTCCCAACGGGGAAGATAAAAATCACTCAACAGCCCGCTCCACTCCTTATTGGCATAATCATGCAGATCCGAATCCCTGTCGGTCCATGTCGTTACCAGCCTTTTGGCATTCGTAACGAAGCGTCTTTTTTCCTCAGGAGTACAACCTGCATTTTCGGCTTCCGTCAACCAAGTGCCAAGCATAAATTCCTTGCGGGTGGACAGCAGGCGGTCTTCATCCTTTATGACATCCAGAAATTCAGTGCTATATTTCATAAAGCCATTCTTATTCTTTTGATGAAATGCCTCTACCATTTCTTTATGCAGATACTTGGCATAATCGGATAGAACCTGCCGGGTGACATCGACAAGATCATATTCATAGGTATCGCAATGGTTAAATCGGTTTCTCGACTGATACAAAAACTCCCATGCCTCTACCATCTTTACAGGTTCATAAAATATCCTGGCATTGCCCCACGTAGACACATGATCGATCGTATCTGCAGGACGGGCGCAAATATAAGATTCTACCGGTCCGCCCAACTCATTATGGCATTCATAGACGGTTTCGGATAATATTTTCCACGCTTTATCACAGTTCGTATCTTCCATGCCATACCTATAATAAGTATAATTGGTCAACCACTGGGGAATCTGGATACTATCCGTTCTCCATGCCATATCATACACCATATCATAAACTACCGGAACCGTTCCGATACCCTCAGGAGCAGTCCCTATACCGCAAATATTTCTCCCCATCGGATGTTCTTTTGCAAAGACGGCTCCCGAAGCATAACTGCTCATTTTTCCATGTAGCCCGGTTTTTCCTCCGAAGTTAGGTAAAGCGCACCATATCCACCGGTGATCCTGATGCCCTTCCGGCTTATGAAACATGGAAGTAGTGACTCCTCCCCACTGGGGACGTTCGCAGGCCATCAGATCCAATATGATTGTCTCACCGGGATTCAACCCGTCCATCAAGTCTTTTACCGGGTTATGCTGCCATCCCTGTAAGACCCAGACCGCTTTCGGGTTTACTTTCCGCATAGCCTGCAATATTTTCTGCGCGGCAAGTTTTACATGAATGCCTTCCGAAGTGCCACCCTCATGAAAAGGATCACCGCCAAAAAATTCCGCATCTCCAAATAATTTTTTCTGTTCTTCGTAATAAATAGCTGCCACTCTATCAAAAAGCGGGTCTGTCGGATCTAAAAAGGCCGGACGCTGATAAGCTTGCCACGTCCCCTGTTCTTTGATACGGGCATCGGGATATTTCTTTTTCAAAACATTGGGAACCATTCCATAAAATCCTTGAAATACCGGTTTCATCCCTAACTCCCTCATCCGCTTCAACATTTTCTGTTGCAGGTCCGTCTGTCTTGCAATAAATTCCGGACTCACGGGCCCGCCGAATCCTTCCAGATTTCCCATGAGCCACCATGCTTCATAGCCTGCTCCCGGAAGGAACGCAGCTATATCCGTTTCACTGAAATTCAATCTTCTAAGCGTATTCTGCCATACGGCATATTCTCCGTACACAGCCATCAAGGGCATGTTGATCCCTTGAAGAGCCATCCGGTCGATCTCTGCCTCCCACCGTTCCCAATCCCAGAAAGCCATGGAATAGCTATAAGTACAATAATTCAAATAATAGCGGTAAGGAAAAGAAGCGTCAATCCTGATCTTTTCTTTCACCGGAGGCAACGGCTCCGGCAAGTCGGACAAATTATTACCGCACCACGAAACAGAACGGTGACAATAGTTCCTAAGATAATGATTCAACCCACGTGCCATCGAGATGCCATTATTCCCTCTGATGATAATCTTATCTTCTGTAGTCTGCTCCAACTCAAAAAAATCAGAATCGGAAGAGAGCTGTTCAAAGACAAAAGAGGAGTTATTCGCCGGTAACAGACGTTCAGCCAACCCATATACCGGCTGGTCGGGTTTAGAAATCGAACATCCACAAAACAGGATGGATGTGAAGAATAATAGTACTTTCCGCATTAGAACATTTTTTATGAATTCAATCCCAATAATCTTTTTACAGTATGTCTCTTACGAGAGAAAGAAATTCGCAAGGGAGAAGAGACCATGCTATAAGAAATCAAACATTTATAATTTTACGTCAACAAAAACCGGATAATGATCCGAAACTGCACTTGTATCTACTTTTTTACCATCAATGGAAAGGCTGCGCACTATGTATGACTGGCCAACCTTAACCTTCGAAGCCTTTTTATTATCAAGTAAAAGTACATAATCGATCAAAGCTCCGCCATCCGTTCTTCCCGGAATGGAGTTACCGATCGTATCACTTATGATTTTAAACTGTTTCATCCACACAGGAAATGATATTCCGCCTTTGGGCCAACGATGAGAATCATTCAAATCACCGGCAAGAAAAACCGGTTTTGTTTCGTCTTTCACTAAATCACATACGGTTACAGCCCCTTCTTTACGCTTTTCATCATTAAGGTCGGAATGAGTACCGATAAAAACAAAATTCTTGAATTTTATTTTCACGGCAACCCTGGCCTCATCTCCCGGCAAAGGAATTACTTCAATGTTTTTGACAGACCGCTTTTTCCTGACCAGTACTCCACAGCCTATACTGCCATGATCGAATGAGGCGGCATTTCCATACACCGGTGTATATTCACTTCCTGTCGCATCTGCAATATCTTTCAACAGATACCGTCCTCCCCGGTGCAACGAAGCGCTATCGAGCTCCTGCAATGCTACAATATCGGCATCCAGAGCTTTAATTATCCGGGCCAGATTATGTACATTTTCTTCCGATATCGTTCCCGGGTCTGCGGCTCCCTTACAATAGTGCGTATTATAAGTTAACAAACGTATGGTACCTCTTTTCTTTTCATATTCCTGAGCAACCACACCAAAACAAAGGAATGACATTACAAATGTAAAAAATATTTTTTGAAACATGACCGTCGTTAGTTGTTTATTATCACTTGGTTATTCTTTTATCACTTTCCTCACCAAAGATTTACCGGCAGAAAATCCTTTTACGATATACACGCCTTTTGATAATCCGGATACATCCACTGCTGTTACATTTTCTCCTTTCATGCCCGCCATCTTCTGTCCGGTCAGTGCATACACGTCTATCTGCTCTAACGGCATCTCTCCCTGTATGCAGAATCTCTCTCTGACGCCATCAAAATAAACATTAAAATCCGGTTCTCCTTCTACATTTTCAATCGACGTAGAACCCGGAAGCCTGATATCGACAAATACAGGATAATGATCCGACACATTCTGCAGATTGACGATAGCGCCGTTGATCTCTATGGATCTCACTATATGTGTCTGTACCACTTCAATCCTCGAATTATTATAGTCATGGAAAAGGACATAGTCGATAAGCCCCTGGTCAGCGCCTTCTTCACCGTGCGGGCCGTTCCATACCGTATTACCTTTCGTATCACTGGCTATCGTAAACTTTTCCATATAAACGGGAAAAGCAATACCGCCATTTCCCCAACGGTGGCAATCATTCAAATCGCCAGCCAGAAAAACTGGTTTACGAATATAATCCAGTTCGTTATTGATAATATTTGCCCCTTGTATCCGCTTTGTGTCATTAAGGTCGCCATGAACACTTATGAAAACAAACTTATCCAAATCGGTTCTCACCGCTATGCGTGGCTCGTCGCCGGGCAAAGCGATCTTTTTTATTTTACTTATGGGATAAATCGTTTTTATAAGACTTCCGCAACCGACACTCCCACCGTCCCACTTGAGCGCACTGCCGTACACGGGTGTGTAATTCAGTCCGGTCGCTTTGCCTATTTGCTCCAGTAAATAGCGTTTTCCCCTGCTATTTGCCGCACTGTCAAGTTCCTGCAACGAAACCACATCGGCATCCAATGTTTTAATGACCGAAGCCAACAGTCTCGTATTGGCATCATTAATACTGCCGGGATCAGTCCCGCCTTTACAATAATGAGTATTATAAGTTAAAATCCTTATTACATTCCCCTCTTTAGGGTATGTCTGAGCCGCCAATTCCAGACATAAACATAAGAATCCCCAAAAGATTATATATTTTCTCATAACACATTTTCGTTTTTCAATAGCCAACAGGAAGCATAATTCCTGCCGGCCATTAAACAATGAATACTTGAAAAGTAATTACTTCTTTATTATTTTGACAATATCCTCGCTTGTTGAAGTGGTTACCTTTACAAAATACAGTCCCGGAGTCAAATCAGACACATTGACTATTGTCTGAGAACCGTTTGCTCTCTTCACACAAGCGCCGGTAGTTGAGTAAACATCGATGCTTCGAACATCCGAAGCAACAACAGAAAGTTCATTCACAACAGGGTTCGGGCCGACTTTTATCTTCACACTTTCCGTTTTATTCACACCTGTAGAATAGCTGTCCACCACCTTCACCCAGACTGTATTCAAAGCTAATGCCGGATAGGCAGCATTCTGCATTTCACAACGATATACTTTTCCCACACACTCGCTTCCAAAACAAAACCAACCGGTAGCATCGGCGGAGGTCGGGGTTATTACATCGCCATCTTCATTCTTCCAGGTATAAGTCGTCAGCTTGCCCTGCACATCGTATTCTGCCGACAGATCGATATCCTCATCCACTTCTATCTCATATTCTCCCTCGTCATTTTTCAAACCTATAGGAAGGCCGCCCAACGTATTCCACTGAGATTTATAACCGCTACCCAATACTTTTCCTGTAGCCGGATGCAAAGGCAATGTGGAATATGTGAAACAGTTGTCCTCCAGATTTAATAGCCAGTCCAGGAATTCTGTTTGCCGACAATCATTGCAGACGAAAGCTGTCTCATCTGACAGAATATTCCTATACCCGGCAAGTTGACGGCACTTTCCGGTAGAACCGCTCAAATCAATTTGCTTCACAAAAGGATTACGTCTGATATGAAGATAACAATCATTCTCTGCATTGGTCATTGCTATTTTTACTGTATCCATTTGGGTATTCGAAACGTGTACGGTTGTCGCCTTGAAATCTCTCAGAACCAACTTTCCTTTTAAATTCTCAACAACCGGTAAAACCGGATACCACTTATTGTCTCCCTCCGTATTTGTCCAGGACAAGCTGCTGGTTTTACCATTAAAAGGAGCCGCAGCATTAACACATACCCCAAACAGCGTTTCGGCATATGTAGCCGAATAGGTATGCCATATTTTGCCTTCCGCATTCTTCCAAGTATTCATATCATTCCATGAGAAACCGTCTCTATGAATATCTATTCCCATAACTTCGGCGTTACATTTTCCCTCAATAGCCGAAGGTTGCTTGAAGAACGCCGCATAATCCGCCGTTTCATCCGCATTGAAATTCCAGTTTTGTTCTTGTGCGAAACCTAAAGTACTTGCAAATGCGAGTACTGCAATAGCAAATACTCTCTTTCCGATCAAAGTAATACTTTTCATAAGTTCAAATAATTAAGTGTTAAACATTTGTAAGATATTTATAGCAGGGGCATCAATAGCCCCCTTTATTTCAGAAGTCAAGCCCGTCTTCCCAATTTGGATTCTGAGTAATATTTCCATTGGTCAATACCCGTTCTTGAACAGGTATGGGATACAGATAATCTCTGTCCTCTCTCCACACTCGAGGTTCGTCTTTCACATCATGAACGATGATATTTCCTTTCAGTCCGTCTGTGAAGCGGAATTCATCTCCTAACTTATAGAACTTCCGGATATTTTTAACAAGTGTTCCCGTAGGTTTCTTTCCTGTATAAATACAGATATCCACTTTATCCTTATCACGCAGTGTCCCGTCATTCATATCAAACACACCAAACCGATTGTCACCCTCGCCATGTTCTAATCCGGGGAAATACATTCCTAAATAAGGTTGTTCAAATATTTTCCCCTCTTTCCATCTCATGACATCATAATACCTGAAACCCTCAAGAATCAACTCCACAGTACGTTCACGGCTTGGTTCAAGAATAACCCCTTTATTAACACCTGTTACATTAGCATATCCGGTTTCTATATTACTCAAATAAGGATCCGGATTCGCATTGGCTTCCGCCATATCGATGTTAGGCATTCCTACACGATCACGAATTTTCTTAATTGAAATATCCAGATCACTTTGTGTTAAGGTTCCACGCTCGGCTTTTGCTTCGGCAAAGTTCAGATAAACCTCGGCAGCTCTAAACAAAATATAATCATTGGAAGATCCCATATAGCCGTCTCCACTGGCATCTGTCACCCATTTTATGATCTGGTATCCAGTAGTAGACGAGCTAAAATTGGGAGATTCGACCGTAGTACTGTTAATACGCGTGTAGCCCGGTCCTACTACCGTCTGCGTCAGACGAGGGTCACGATTTTGCATTTCATCATAATACTGCATAGTCTGATACCCTTCTTTATCAGTAAACCGGCTTCCATCGGTCATCAAATAACTGTTGACAACTTTCTTATTCATACCGGGACGTCCATACGTAGGCCCCATCGTATTATAATTGGCTTCATGCATAACCGCCTTTCCCTTGTCATAGTCTCTTGCCAGAATGACTTCCTGAGAAATCGCATCCATGGAAGAGAACAGGTCACGATAAGGTTTCTCACCATCTTTATAAATAGAGTAAGGGCTGTTTGTTATAAAGTCTTCTGAAACAGAAATACATTTATCCAGATAGGTTTCATAACCCGCTATGCCATGATATTTCCGAAATGTACCCTCAAAAAGACAGATCCTCGATTTCAGTGCCATTGCCGTCCATTTGGTCACCCGGTAGAGTTCCGCCGCATCAGAAATATGCTTGATTGCATAATCTATATCTTCAATGATTTTTCCCATAACAAACTCTCTGGTATCCCGGGGCTTCATCAAATCTTCATCATTCGATGCCATCGCTTTATCGTACCAGGGAACATCACCGAATCGCTTTACTTTCTCAAAATAAAAGTACGCTCTGAAAAAACGTGCAATACCGTCATACTGTTCCCGAACAGTCGTATTGGAGCAACGTTGAGAATGTTCCAGATAAAAATTTATATTACGCAAATATCCCCAATCCCATCCGCCACCGGTAGTAGGGATCGTTCGTGAACCGATGATCGCTTCCGGCAAAGTAAACACGCACACAATATCATCGCTCTCCCCATAACCGGAAGAAGCACCCGGAAACATTCCATAAAAATTATTCGTCGCACTCTTTAACTCCATTTCATTATTATAATAAGTTTCCGGAGCCAGAGAGTCAAGTGGAAATCTATCTAACATATCAGCGCAACTCGTTGTACCCAACAATAACATTGCTACATATATATATTTAACTCTTTTCATTTTCATACTTACTGAAGGTTATTAAAAAGTTACATCTAAGCCAAAAGAGAATGTTTTAGCATAAGGATATACCCGGGCATCGGCATCGGCCGAGAATTGTTCCGGATCTATATATTTGGTTTTCAATTTCGTCCATGTCAACAAATTATCACCACTGAAGTAGAACCTCACACGCTCCATTCCTACCTTCGTAGTCCATTGGGCAGGAAGCGTATATCCCAACGTCAGATTTTTCAAACGGCAATAAGCAAGATTCTGCAGATAACGGTCATTGACTTTTGCTAATGAACGGTCGCCCTGTGCCGCATATCCACGCATTCTCGGGAAATAAGCATCCGGATTCTCTTCCGTCCAGATATTATCGACCCAATCAATTGGAGTGAATGAGGCATACGGACGGGCAAACCCTCCCCAAAAAAGCATAGCATTACCTCCCGGATAACGATTCTGCCTGCCTACTCCCTGGAAGAAAGCAGAACAGTCGAAACCGTACCAGTTGAAGCCCAGATTTCCACTGTATGTATAGCGTGGTCTTGAGTTACCTATAATGCGCATATCTCCACGGTCGTCCGCTGTTTTTTTACCATCATCAATCCTTCCGCTTCCATCAAGATCGGCAAAAATCATATCACCGGCTTTCAAACCTTTATTTTCTCCAATAGCGGTTTCTAAGATGTTCTTACAAACATAGCTGTGATCTATCGCTTCCTGATAAGCTTTTGCTTCCTCGTCCGTACCGAATAAACCGGTAACATGGTATCCCCATATTTCTCCGATTTCCATGCCTACATAATAGTTGGACTTGCTAAATTCTTTCAACGGGTTATCGTATTTCGTTATATGCGAACGACTGTCTGCCAGACTGAGTGACACATTGTAACTGAACGGCTTATCCAACAAGGTAAAACTGTCATTCCAACTCAACGTCATTTCAAAACCTTTTGTACGAAGATCTGCAGCATTCTCTTTAGGTGAAGTAGTCCCATAAACACCCGGCAAGGCTTTACCTGCAATAAGCATATCTCTGGTATCACGGATAAACACATCTGCACTATAAGTCAACCTGTTATTGAAAAATCCCAAATCGATACCCACATTCTTATGTATAATGGTTTCCCAAGTCTGGTCTCCTGCCGGAGGAGGGGTTACACTGGCATAGGTCAATCTGTCACCATCCAGCAGATATCCGTCATAATATGCCATAGTCAGTGTCTGAAGATAAGGATAACAATCCGTTACTGCCTGATTTCCCAAAGAGCCGATAGAACCTCTTATTTTTAAATTAGACACCACATTCCGAATCGGCTCAAAGAACTTTTCTTCACTTGCACGCCATCCGGCGGAGAACGACGGGAAAGTACCGGAACGCTGTCCTTTCGGAAAACGCGAAGAAGCATCCCAGCGAACATTAAACTCTGCCAGATATTTTCCCTTCCAGTCATAACCGAGAGGACCGAAATAACCAAGTAAAGCCCATTCA
>OBYK01000402.1_pt1 | contig 22743 bp, 10 predicted proteins | sample 1476721 | NCBI WGS metagenome assembly OBYK01 (sample SAMEA2580191, study PRJEB22360) | human gut metagenome | biome: human gut; feature: human-associated habitat; material: faeces | place: Denmark | collected 2008/2010
TATTCTCTGAAGGGTCATAAGAGTAGACCCCTCCGTCACAAGTTCCCAACCACAAGATCCCATCAGGAGCGATAGACAGACAGGAGAAGTTCTTTTCTAATTTAAAAGAACGCAGTTTTTCATCTGCCGTTGTCTGAAACAAACCGTTGTCCTGAGTACAAATCCATATCAGTCCTTCCTTATTTTCGACTATCCCCATCACATGACCCACATCCGGATAAACCCGTTTGACTCTTTTCTGACGAACATCATAGCTACAAAGTCCTTTGCTCAAGCCTATCCACAAGATTCCATGCGAGTCTTCATATAATTTTGTCACTGTAGCATTCTGTTCCACCTGTCCGTTCAAGTCGATAACATCTTTCAGATGCATCTCCATTCCCTGACGAGCCATGCCATAGACCCATCTATTCAAATCCTTCGCCACCCAGACCCCGTTATTGATGCGTGCTCTCGTCATCTCTCGTCCATTATTCAAAGGCAAAGAAGCAAGTGCGGGAAAATCCGAATAGATTTTCACTTTATCCTGTTTCAAGTCATACAGTGCAAGACCAGTTCGTTCCTGCATCATCCACATCATGCCATCTCCATCATCACACAAAGCCATTATGGCCGGACTGCGGTTTACCCTGTCCGCCAAAGCGGGCAAAGCATAATCTTTGGTTATATTATCCATCAGATGTAGGATGAAACTAGGACGGTCAAAAGCTGATACCCACAAACATTCCTTTCCTTTCAAGACCTCTACCAGCATGTGGTTGACAGGCAAAAGTCCTGCCGGAAATTTCAACTGCTTCAACGTCCGGTCCGGTTGAATTTGCAAAGCCATGAAATCGTGGCCGGTAGTCAACCAGATATATCCCAGTTTATCATCCTGTGCCAGACTGAGGATGAGTCCGTCCTCCTCACCGGCCGCATTGACCGGTATTTCAGAGTATACAAACATGGAATCCCCTGGGGCCGAAGGATCGAAACGTACCACGCCATCCCCCCAGGTAGCCAACCAAAAATAATCCTGTTCATTATCCTGAACCATCACCGTAGGATTTCGACTTCTCATCTTATCGGGATAAGGGATAAACTCATCTTTTTCTTTGTCCAGATGATATACCCGACCATTCCACACAGAAATAATAATTTCATGGTTGCGACTCTCACAAAATCCGGAGATGGAGGCTCCTCCGTGTTCATTCCGGATAAGATATTCTTTAACCAACTGCCCGTTGGTATCATATTTAGCCAATACAGAGCGATACCCCAGCCACATAGAGCCGTCACTGGTAGCATAAAGATACATCACTGGAATATTCTTCAGACGCTTCGGATCTATAGGATGTACACTGTAATCCGATTTATTAAGAATATATGCCCCTTTGTCTGTACCGAACCATATATTTCCTTTCTTATCCTCAGCGATACATTCTACCAAGTTGTCCTCTAATAGCCCCGGAGTATCAATGTCCGAACGAAACACCTTTACATGATAGCCGTCGTCACGACATAATCCGTTCACCGTGCCATACCACATATATCCTTCACTGTCTCTGAAAACACGATGAATAGCATTTACCGGCAACTGGTCAATGGTAGGAATATCTGTAATAGTTATGTTCTGAGAACACACCAAGAAAGAGAGAAAAGATAGTATAAAGGTCAATATATATTTCATTGTGCTTTCTATTAGAATCATAGACCGCCACAAAATTATAAAAAAGAAATCGGATACTCTAGTAATTTTTAAAATTTGCTAAAGTATCCGATAACTGTTCTATCTGCAAGTTTCCTACTTTTGGAATCTTCTCCTTACATCTGTGTTTTATTTTTCTTCTGTAGCACCTTCATTTTAATAACCGAAACCGGTTGTTTTTACATATACCTTATAATCTTTAATCATGCCTGGAGCTCCTTGTTCCGCACGCGGCAGGATACGAAAACCAGTCACGTTATATTCCTTGCCGAGATCTATCACCACCTGATGGGGATAAGCTGTATTGTCCACCGTCTGCCAGAAAGTACTTTCCTGCAGGTCATAGATCTTATCGGCTGTGCGGTTGCCGCTACGGGTCTCCTCGCTGTCGGCATAAACAATCTTCCAGTTTTCACGAGAGATTTTCTGTCCTTTCTCATCCAACACGTCAAACTCCGCAATAGCAGCAATATTGGTATTATCAAAGGAAGCCAAGCCTTCCAGACAGAAGTAACGTCCTTTCGTAGCAGGTACTTTCACTTCCTGCCAACCGTTACCTGGTTTGAAAGTACCGGCAGCTACCGGTGTTTCCTTCTCCAGTTTAATGGTTTGCCCCTGTTTACGATGCGTTTCTGGAACAGCTACGCGAAGCATATCCAAGATAGGTTTGTCCAATCCGACGATGGTCGCCTCTTTCGGACCTTTCAAGTCAAGAACAATGATTTCGTTCACTCCTTTTTTCAGCCAGCACCCCGGCATGAACAGAGTCTGCTGAGGACCGATCTCCCAGAAACGTCCCATGGCACGGCCATTCACCCATACCATACCTTTTCCCCATGACTCCATATTCAGGAATGTATCAGCCACCTTATCCAAGGTAAAAGTGGCGCGATAGTAGGCCGGAACACTTTCATCATTTTTTTCTATGCCACAGGCGGCAGACGAGTTCATATCCTGAAAATTCCGGGAAGATACAAATTCATAATCTACGGGAAGATTATAAACAGTCCAGCCTTTCAACGTTTCGGCATTCTTACCGTTCACCAGTTCCACTTTTTCGGTGATTCCCTTACGGTCGTGAATGGATTTGTCAAAGTTCACACGTCCCATGGCTTCCACCAATAAATCAAGCTGAGTTCCGGCTTTCAATGCAGGCAATGTCAACTCCTGCTCTCCGCCACGGCGGTCCAGACGCCCCAACAGTTTCCCGTCGGCAAAGATCTGTGTCCAGTCATGTTGTTCGGTAATTTTCAAAATGGTTCCTGCTTTCACATCTTCCGGCAGACGGGTACGATACAGAATACTTCCCCAACCCTGGTCAAATTTCTCCATCGGCCGGATCTCCTCTGTCTGCTTCGGTTCGGGAAGGTTGTTGATCAGCGGAGCCACTTGAGTGAATTTGATAGCCGGAACTTCCATTACCGGTAAGGCTTCGGGAACTTCGGGCAATGTCTGGCCTTCGTCCATGTAATCCTTCAACATATTGCGCAAGGCGAAATATTTGTCGGTGGTCCAGCCCGCTTCGCTGATAGGAGCATCATAGTCATAACTGCTGCACATAGCCGAATAAGCCGGATTATTAGCACCGCCCCACCAGCCAAAGGTCGTTCCTCCGTGAGTCATGTACAGACTGAAGGAAATGCCTTTGTCCATCATCTCTTTCAGACCATCCACCATGATTTGTCCGTCACGGGTTTCGTGCTTACGTCCCCAGTGGTCAAACCATCCACTCCAGAATTCACTGCACATCAGTGGAGCGTCAGGACGTACTTTTTTCAGTTTGGCAAACTGCTTGTCGATATCGGCTCCCGTACCGAAGTTTACAGTCCAAAGCAAATCATCCAAACCGTTATTCAGGAAATTAGAACTCCAGTCACATTGGAACAAAGGCACTTCGGTGAAGCCTGCGGCGCGTACCGTGTCACGGATGGCAGACACATAGGGCTTGTCCGTGCCATACGAACCATATTCGTTTTCCACCTGCACCATGATGATGTTACCGCCACGGGTAATCTGCAAATCCTGCAACTGCTTGCCCACTTCATGCATAAAGGCTCCCACGTGCTGCATATAGAAAGGATCGAGAGTACGAAGCTGCACGCTGTCGTTCTTCAGCAGCCACCAAGGCAGACCGCCCATTTCCCATTCCGCACATACATACGGGCCGGGACGCACAATGACGTACATGCCATGCTTCTGAGCCAATTTACAGAAAGCCGCAATATCCTTGTTGCCTGTAAAGTCATAATTGCCGGGAGTTTCCTCATGCAAATTCCAAAAGACATATAGACAGAGCGTATTCATGCCCAAGGCTTTACACATTTCGATACGATGTTCCCAGTATTCACGGGGAATGCGTGGATAATGCACCTCTGCCGCTTTGACCACGAACGGTTTCCCATTCAGCAGAAAGGTATTCTTGCCCGCTTCGAATGTTCCGGACTTATTGCCGGCACATCCCGCCAGCAGCAGGACTGCCAGCAACAAAGTCAGTAATTTCTTCATGTTTATTTATCTATTGTTATTTTTCATTCTTGTTTATCCGGATTACTGTAAATGAATAAGCCGGCAATTCATATCCGAATTTCTCGCTTACTTCCATTGTACCGGCTACAGGACGAGCCTGCTTGTCGGTCGGCTTGCCTGCCAGAACCGTCTTTACGGCAGTGGTGTTCATTCCTTCCAAAGATGGGAGCTCCACCTTCGCATTCACCGCTACCGGCAGCAGATTCACCAGTTTCACGATCATATCTCCTGTCTTTCCGTCGCGGACTACCGACACACCTACCCGTTTCTTCACCGCATCTTGTGCATTATCCAAAGTCACGGAAGAAGCGATGTATTCACTGCCCGCATTTTGTCCGTACATCTGCTGCGCATAGTAACCTACGGTGGGTTTCACCTCCATATTATTGAAATAAATCAAATCCGGATTCCACTGGGTATGTCCCTCCTTGGCCAACAGAGGAGCGTATGAAGTCATGGTCACCACATCAGCATTACGTTCCACGGAAGTCAGGTACAAGGCCTCAGCCAATGCTGTTTCCATGTTGTTGGGGCGTCCCGGCAGGTGAGCCGCATACTCTCCCAGATACACTTTTGCCTTGTTGCGGTCATAACGGTCATAGAAATCCTGGTTGTTGATAAACCATCCCGGAGTATTGTAATAATGCTCGTCCACCATCGGAATACCCATTTTGGTAGCAAATTTCCATCCTTCCTCATAATCACTGCCCTCATAGAACGGACCTACGGTTCCGATAACGGTCACTTCGGGATATTTCTCCTTCACCGCATTGAAAATCATAGTGAAACGTTCTTCAAAGATATCAGTAATCAGGTCCTCGTTACCAATGCCGATGTATTTCAGGTTAAAGGGCTTGGGGTGTCCGGCTTGCGCACGCTTCTTTCCCCATACGGTCTTCTTCGCATCTCCATTCGCATATTCTATCAAGTCCAATACATCCTGCACGTACTGCGGCATTTCCTCCATCGGGATTCCGCCTTGCTGACCGCCACAACCCAGTTCGCCTACCGAGTGATGGCTGCAAGTTCCCGAGTTCTGACAAGGCACTCCGGCTGCCACCACGGGAACAGGTTCAGCACCCATGTCCTCGCAGAACAAGAAATATTCATGATATCCCAAACCACGTGTCTGATGATAGCCCCACAAATTGCGCAGAGGCTTACGTTCCTCCAACGCTCCTATAGAGCCTTTCCAATCATAAATATTGTCCACACCATCTCCGTGAGCCACACATCCGCCGGGGAAACGGACAAAACGGGGATGAAGGTCGGCCAAGGTCTGTGCCAAATCGGCGCGCAGCCCGTTCTTTCTGCCTTTAAATGTATTCTGTGGGAAAAGAGAAACCATATCCAAGGCATACTTCCCAGCCATCTGCGGACAAACGGACAACACGGCATCCGCAGCATCCGCCGTTGCTGTCAGTACAGCCTTTTGTTTTTTCCACTCTGTAGATGAAACCCGAATAGCAGCCTGCGCAATCTCCTTGCCGTCTTTGGTAGTCAGTCTCACAAGCACTTTTCCACCTTTCGTATCATCCAGCACTTTGGAAAACACAGAGAAGTCATACTTCTCACCTTTTTTCACGGCAATACCGTCAAAACCGTTATTCACCAGGGCAGCACCCGGGCGGTGTACCTCCAACACTGCATAGTGGGCATTGTTAGCATGAATGGGACTGTCCTCACTGACAGACAGTTCCGCATTAGTTCCCTGTATGCTCCACGCATACGTGCTGTTCCAGTTCTTATCTCTTGCGCCGTCTTTAGCAGAATATTCAAAATCACGGTTCTGAACCAGCTCCGCATACAACCCGCCATCGGCCCCATAATTGATATCCTCAAAGAAAATACCTATTAAATGCTCGCTGATGGGCTTTACCCGTCCGGCATCCACCCGGATGGTGGCAGTGACCAGTTTCAGTCCGGCAAAACGAACGGCGTCCTGTTCGGTACGCTCATTATTCTGTATACCGCGGAATTTCTTATGCTCGGCAAAACGAATCAACTGTTCTATATCCACATAAGGTACTTTCTGCATATAGCCGTTCAAAGTATCTTTATCAAGGACAATCTGCCGGGCAGTGACCAATCGGGGCACAGCAGGCTTCTCCGCATTGACATATTGTTGGGGAGCCCACTTCAACAAGTCGGAAGAATGGGAAGTACCCCATACTTTTCCGCTGGGGGTGAGCTGCCACCGGCAATACCAACGTCCGTCTTCCGCTTTTTCCAGAAGAGGTTTAATCATTCTCTTTTCCGACCCCCAACGTCCGAAGTCACATTTCAGATAGGCAAAGCCATCGGATACACTCAGCCACTTGTCGCCATCGGGGCTCCATGCGAATTTCAGTCCGCTGCGTCCCTCGTCTTCCGGATGGGCGTAAGAGAAGATGTAGACCGAATCGGGCTCATTATATACTTTTTCCACGGCAGCACAGACGGATTGGCCTGCTGCCAATGAGGCGATTGCCAGAGATAATAAGGTCTTTTTCATGGTATATACTTTATTGTTATGTTTCTTTTATAACGTGGGAACAACCTTCCTGATGGTTCCGTCTGGATTAAATTCCATACGGTCTATACATACTTCACGATGCACGCCAGGACCCTTCTCACGGTCTATAAAGTTCTTATTAATACGATGATATACAATGTACCACTCATCCGTACCCGGAATTTGCAGCACCGCATTGTGGGCAGGCCCATAGATTTCCTTTGCAGGGTCCTGAATCAGCACCACCGGCTTCTTGGCCACCTTTATGGGACCCAACGGAGATTTTGACGTACCGTATGCCACATGATAGTTAGGCGAACCGGTATCGTCCACAGACCACATAAAGTAGTAAAGACCATTACGATAGAACACATACGCCGCTTCACGGAAAGCATAATCCTTCAGGCTTCCCCCTTTCGGAGTCAATACGGTCAGGGTATTCTCCTTGATGGAAAGCATATCCTCATTCAGCTCGGCGCCTGCCATATAGCCATTACCCCAATACAGATAGGATTTTCCCGAAACCGGATCGGTAAACACATCCACATCAATCTGCTGTCCGTGGCCCACAGGAGATTCGGTGAGGATGGGATGTCCCAAGTCTTTGAACGGACCGGTGGGAGAATCGGCTACCGCCACCCCGATCTGCTTGCCGCCTCCGGCTGTAGGGTTACCACTGAAATAGAAAAAATATTTATACTTTCCATCCACTATTTTTTCTTCAATACATGGAGCCCACGCGTTTCCATCCGCCCATATCACCTGGTCGGACTTCAGGTCAAGCATCACGCCTTCGTCCTTCCAGTCTTTCAAATTATCTGAGGAAAAGACCGTAAAGTACCACCCTCCCCATCCGGACTGTCCGTCGGTGGTAGAATAGATATAATATTTTTTAGTCTGATGAGAATACAATATTTCAGGGTCGGCGTGAAACCCTTGCAGCACCGGATTGTTGGGGATAGTCATATTACCCATTTCCTTTGAAGGCCACTTGTCAGTGATACGCTTCAGCTCGGCACGGGTAATGGGGATGATGGTTCCGTGACGCGGATGAAAGTTCATCTTTACCTCACTGTCTATCACCTTAAAGTTCTTCAGGTCGGTGGTTTCGGTAAACTGGTACTTGCCTTTCATATACACATCATACATCAGGATGTATTTGTCCTGACCTATCAGTTTGAAAGTTCCCGCACCTTCCACCGCTTCCGTGGTCTGCTGCTTATAGTCGGGCTGTTCCTCCCATTGACCGGAAGTAAGAGAACGAGTGGTCGCTACCTTGATCCCGTTTCCGTGCCCTTCGGTTTTATAAAACAGATGAAAGATTCCGTCTTTAAAGACGATATCGCCGTCAATGCACGATTTCTTGTTCTCGGGGATAAAAAGAGGTTTCGGCTCTCCTTCCAGATCGGTAAAATCCCGGTTGGCATAGGCATAATAAATCACGTCCGCGCCGCCATTGTATTGCATTGACCAATAGATCATATATTTTCCGGCTTCCGGGTCAAAGATGGTTTGCGGAGCCCACACCCGTTTCAGTTTCTCCTGTCCGGCATAACGCTTCTGCATATTGACGATGGAAGAAGTCCAATTCACCAAATCGGTGGATTTCAGCAACACCATGGCACGGTTGGAGTCCCAGCCGTTGTCCGAAACCATATCAGTCACCACCATATAGAAAGTCTTTCCATCCTCGCAACGCAGGATGTGCGGGTCACGCACGCCACCGGTAGAGCTGATGATTTTGGAGTCAATGACCGGTTTGTTATCGTTCAGCGCCCAGTAAGTGTATCCATCCGTGCTTACCGCATAACATACGGCTTCCTCGCTGATGTGGTTACCTGTGAAATAAGTAAAGAGATAAGCTATGTAATCCTTTTCGGCTACATTGTTTTGTTGGGAGACAGCCTGTTGCGCTCCTGCCAGCAAAGGCAGCAAACAGGCAAACAGAGTGATAAGAATTTTGTTTTTCATATAATTAGTCCTGAATTTGTTTGATGCAAAGATATAGTATAGAAAGGAACCGTTAGGTATATAAATCTTTCAAAAGAGGGACTTTATTCGGTCAAATAGGGGAAAATGGAAGAAATACAGCAATCTCTATTTGCAGGAATAGAACATTTTCCATCCTGCAAATAGAAATTAATTAGAAGAACAAAATCATTGATTGAAGACTCAAATATTATTATTCCGAATGCTATCATAGAATACAAACCATTCAGTATTTCATTTTTTCACCTCAAATTGATAACTACCCGACTCCAATTCCAAAATAACCTTTCCATTATTTTCACCGATAAACTTGATTCCAGCACTTTTTTTGAGAATGCCCTTTCCACTCTCCTTCACGTCTTTTACTGATGAAGCAGGTAGATATAATAAAGCGGAAGTATTGCCAGGAATTTTGAAAGTATATCGAATGATTTCATTCTCTATTTTCCAACCACTTTCAATGCGTCCATACATAGAATCATAATATCCTTTTGCATACTTCATTTTACCCGCCGAATCTATCTCCGGCCTTAAGATGAAATGTTTGAATCCAGGAGAAGCCTCATCCCGCTGTATCCCCAAAGAATAATTATACATCCAACTTCCTACTGCACCAAATGAATAATGATTAAATGAATTCATACGGTTATTCCCGCCAAACCCATCCAAATGGGTATAAGAATTCAAGCGTTCCCAAATAGTCGTCGCACCCTGTTCTACGGAATATAGCCAGGAAGGATAGCTTGTTTGTTGCAATAATCTATAAGCAATATCAGAATAGCCATTGTCTGACAGTGCCTTACTAATCCATGCAGTACCTATAAAACCAGTCATTAACGAATAGGACGGGCATAACTTGCCGCGATCAGTTGTATTCTCCCGTGTTATGGTTTCCAATAAGTTCTTTATGGCTTTGTCTTTCTGCTCATCACTAATAATATTGAATACCAACGGAAGCACATAAGAAGTTTGAATATCAATTGATGTACCTCGTTTTTCAGGAATAAAGGAGGAAAAGATAGTCTTGCCATCATCCGGACGGATATAGGTTTTATTAAAGAAAGCTTTCCGTTCAGCATATAACTTACTGAATCTTTCAGCATCCATTTGCTTACCCAAGATAGTGGCTATCTTATTCATCAATTCCAAGTCGTAGATGAAATATGCTTCCCATAAGAGTGATTTATCATTTTTCTCATCTTCCAATCCCAACCAGTCGCCCAAGTCACCCCATGCTCTGTTCTGAACCAGCAAGCCTGTCTCCTTCTCAATCATTTTATCAAGTATATACTGCATGTACTGACTCATAGCATCATAGTGTTCGTTCAACAATCTTCTATCTCCATACTGCTGATAACACTCCCAAGGCACTGTGATTCCGGCACTCCCCCATAACAACCCACCAAAGCCTCCACCCAATGGAGCTATATCGGAAAAACGCCCGTCAGCTCGTTGTACGTCACGCATAGATTGCACATATCTTCTCAGAAATTGAGGGACATCCGCCAGGTAAGTCGCTGTACGAGAAAAGACAGAAATATCTCCCGCCCATCCCAAACGCTCGTTGCGTTGAGGACAATCTGTGGGAATAGACAAGAAGTTACCGGAAGAAGACCACGTAATGTTTTTCCACAATTTATTGACCAACGCATTGGATGTTTCGTAGGAAGAGGCAAAGTTATGGATGGAACTAAGCACTATTCCTTTCACCGCTTCTGTCGCCAAAGGAGCATCTATACCGGTTATCTCCACAAAACGATAACCGTGGTAAGTAAAACGCGGATGAATGGTTTCCTGACCGCCTTTCGTTATATAGATATCTTGAGCCATGGCGGCACGGATATTTTCAAGCATAATCATACCAATATTTCCTTCATATTCGGGCAAATCGGGATACTTTACTTCGGCATAACGCAGACAGATTTTTGTTCCTGGTTTCATTCCTGAAAGTTGGATTTGAGGTACACCTACCATATTTTGTCCCATATCATATACAAAGACTTTTGGACGGACTTCTTCTACAGAGATTGCAGTCAGCTCATTGACCGCCTTTACTGTTTGCCCGAACTGTCCTACCAGTTTATAATTAGAATAATCATCCACCCAAGGCATATTTGGATTTCCTGATGTACTTATATGTCCGTTCAAAGCTACTTCAACAGCTGGTTTCCAACTTTCGTTTGGAGTGTATAAAGCTGTATTCCACCCTTCCACTTCCGAGTCTTTCAGAGCATCATAAACTTCTCCTTGAAAGAGACTGCCATACAGAACAGGACCATTATTACAATACTGCCAAGTAGAAGGATCCGTAACAATCACTTTTTCATGCCCATCTTTATAGGTGATAACTAATTTAGCCAATAAAGATTGCCGATCGCCGAAGAAATTCCAATTTTCTCCAGTAAATGTAGCACCTCCACTCCACCAACCTTCTGCAAGGAAAGCTCCGATAGCATTCTGACCTATTTGTACATAGTCTGTAACATCAAAGGTCTGATATAAATGAGTTTTATTATATTGAGTAACTCCAGGATTGAAATAATCCTCTCCAACACGCTGTCCATTTATATAAATTTCATAAATTCCGCGTGCCGTAACATATAGACGCGCTTTTACCACCCCAGCATCTGGAGAAGTAAAAACTGTACGGAGCATAGGAGATGATTTTCCTTTCGGAGTGAAAATTTCTAAAGCACCATTCGTTCCACCAAAGATCTGATACGCTTCATCCTTCACTGTCGTTATTACATTTTGAGGACTTCTAAAATTCATGATTTTCACTTTTGAAAAAGAAACAGCCTGTTCAGCCGGGACAATAAAGCCCATATCACCGACTACCGGAAAAGCAATGAAATCACCTCCTCTCCCCAACGGATTTAGATTGACAACGCCAATCTCCTTTTCTACATTATCAATATAGAGCTTAGTGAAACCTAAATCAGAACTTAATGTTATCGTATGACAACCATACATATTGTCTTTATGAATCAGATTCTTAGGAATGGAGAAACTAGCAAAAGGCATGTCCGGCTTGTCATTAGGATGGTAGCCCACCCGATAGACATTCAATATCGCTTCTTTTTTCATGGATATTGGAGCAATATCCAATTCCACTTTGATGTAAGATTCATTCTTCCCGTTTTCCAAATGATACAAGTTCTTATTTTTGTCCATCAGACGTGCATCATTAGCTCCATAAACAAGACCTGCACAAGTACTTTTTAATATTTCATTTAATTGAATTGTATATTCCAATCTGAAAACCGGAAGATAATGCGAATACAAAACCATATCCTGATCACTGCCTCCAATCCATTTGGCATCCTTCCAACCTTGATAAGTGGAATCACAACTCATTAATCCTGTTTCAAACCAAGAAGTTTCCGACATTTGTTCGCCTCTTTGATTCCAAACCGTTACAGTCCATGAATAACGAGTAGAGGGTTGCAGAGAAGTGCCATTATACACTACATTTAAAGAGAATCCATTTTGTGTTTTTCCACTATCCCACACAATGTTTCCTTTTTCATCTGAAACGATAATTTGATAGGCTGTCTGCTGCAGACCGCGTTCAGCACCTAGGGATTCCATCTGCCAACTAAAACGGGGAAGTTCAACATCAAGACCTAGAGGTGTAACAGCATATTCGGTCTTTAAATTCTTGACTATGAAATGAGCATTACCAGATTGCAACGTTGCATGGCAAGCAATACAAACAGAAAGAAGCAAAACAAGAAGTTTACAATTCTTCATATATACTAGTTTATATTGATTAAGTTATTGACATATATTTATGAATAAAGACTTTACGGAACGACATTTTTACCAAGACTAGAATTATTCAATGTCATTCCGCCAAGTTACAATATACCCTAAACCTTAAAAATAAGGGCTAAGCGCAGCCTCTGATGCGGGCAATGGAAACAAAATACGGATATCAGTAAAAGCAGTAGGAGCCACCGAAAATCCCTCGGGAAAATAATAAGCCGAAGGATTAGCTTTTACCCGCTCTCCATAAGATTTCATAACCTGTTCTGCACTTCCGGTACGTACAAGGTCAAGCCAACGTTTGTTCTCAAAAGCTAGTTCCACACGCCGTTCCTTAATAATAGCCTCGCGTACATCTGATTGAGTCGAAGCACTGCTTACAGGCAACAACGCTCTTGATCTTACTCTATTCAAATATACTAATGCCTCCTCCGTCTTGCCTTGCTCATTCAAAGCTTCAGCAATAAAAAGCAAGACCTCAGCATAGCGGTAAACCGGCCAGTTATCACCGGTTTTCCCACTTTGTGTATGAGCATGGCAATATTTCTTGATATAAGGATAAGAGATACCATGGGCGGTAACAAAGCCCACGGAAACATCTTTACGCACATCTCCTGGTTCATAAGCTTCCATAATATCAGGCGTAGGTATATTATAACCTTCTATTGTACGTGCTACCTCAGGAATACCCGTAATAGCTGTTGTCTCTTCGGCTGTTATCGGCTGCACCAAGAAGGTATAAAAGAAGGAGCTATGCAATCCTTCATTACCATCCTTAAATTGAATCTCGAAAATGGATTCCGGACCATTCTTATTAGCAAGTTCAAAAACATCCGCATAGCGTGGCATCAACTCATAACCCGTTACTTCTTTTAATACCTGTTCGGCTTCCGCCCATCGTTTCTGCACTATATATACATTACCCAAAAGAGTGTTTGCCGCTCCCTTCGTTGCCCTACCAGGCTCTTGATCCGCTTTGGATGGCAAAAGAGAAACGGCCTGTCCGGCATCTGCAATGATCTGTTTATACACATCTTCCACACTTGCCAATGGCTGTGAAGTATCAGCTTGTGTCTTGGCCGGTTTCAAGTGTATGGGTACACTACCGAAATACTGTACAAGATCGAAATAAGCCAATGCCCGAAGAAAGTAGGCCTGACCTTTAATATTATCTTTTATCTTCTGATCAAAACTGACGGCATCTATCGGTTCCAACAGATGATTAACCCGTGAAATAATACGATAGTCAATCACGTATTTGGAACGTGGCACTCCATTCGTCGCATCGTCCAAAAAGTTTTTCACGAACTCAGCCTCTATCGTTCCCCGGTCATTGGGGTTATATTTATAAGTGGTATTATCACTGCGCATTTCGCCCATCGCCCATGCTCCATACGTCCCGTTATACAAATCGCGTAAAGGAGCATAAGCACCATTGATTGCCTGCTCAAAGTCACTTTGTGATTTGTAATAAACAGCAGTACTCAAAGATGTCTCAGATGGTAAATTCAAGAAATCGCCCTGACATCCTACCAATAGGCTAGATGACAGCAACATCGCCAACATATATTTATGATTCTTCATAATGGTATTCAATTTTAAAAGTTAAAAGTTTATATTCAAGCCAAAAGTGAATGTCCTTGGTACGGGATATGTAGAATAATCTATACCTTGCAATAATGCTCCCGGTGAGTTGCCATTAAAGTCCACACCCACTTCGGGATTTCCATATTTGTACTTGCTGAATACAAATGCCTGCTGGACACTGGCGTACACACGCAGTCTGCTGACAAACTTAATGAGATTAGCTGGCAAGGTATATCCTAATGTAATGTTCTTAATGGTCAGGTTACTTCCATCGTATACAAAACGGGAATGAAAGATATCCCTTTCACGTGAAGTCCCACTAGTAGTCTTACCATAAAGTCCGGCACCGGGATTGTCAGGGGAGCGCCACCGGTCCTTCACCTCTTTCATTACATTAAAAGGACCGTCAAGGTTGGCCATACCTTGCTCTACAGCAGCGGCAATCTTATTTCCGTAAGTGCCTGTGGCAACTATAGTCAGATCAAAATTTTTGTATTCAAAATTGTTCGTTAAACCAAATGTGAATTTAGGAAGAGGATTACCGATTTCCGCCTTATCACCACTTTCATCATCGCCATAAGTAATTTGTTTATCGTCATTAACATCGTGGAATTTGATAGTACCTACTTGGGAATCCACAGCTTTAGGCGACTGGTCATAATCTGACTGGTTTACATAAATTCCATCCTGAACCATTCCATAGAATTGCCCGATACGCCCTCCTACACGTGAAATCGTACTTACAATGCCCGAATAAGCCACCAACTGATTACTCAAATCACTTAATGCCAGCACACGGTTATCACTGAAAGAAATATTGAAATTCGTGCTCCAATTAAATGTTCCTACAATATTATGGGAATTAATACTAAACTCATGTCCCCAGAATTTAAGTTTACCAACATTCCCTATCAGTGTAGAGAAGCCTGATTCTTCGGGTACAGGTAGTGAATAAAGCATATTGGATGTTATCTTGTTATAGTAGTCATATGTAAAAGTAATACGATTATTGAAGAAACCAAGATCGACTCCAAAGTCCAATTGGCGAGTTTTTTCCCATCCCAGATCATCGTTTCCAAGATTCGTAACAGCACTTCCGCTTGCGACAGTACTACCAAACACAGCATTCGTGTTACCACTTACCGTATTGTAATGAGTATAATTTCCTATATTGTTATTCCCTATCATACCATAACTTCCACGTACTTTCAGCAAAGACACACTCTTAAGTTTGCCCATAAAAGCCTCATCACTCACAATCCATCCTAAAGATACCGATGGAAAGTTACCCCACTTATTATTACTTCCGAAACGGGATGAACCATCCCTACGAATACTTGCTCCAATCAGATATTTACCTTTATAACTGTAATTGACACGACTTAAATATGAAATCATACTCCACTCTTGAATATCCATAGTCGGATTGTTCTTCACCAATGCCGCATCAATAGTCTGTATTCTATCGTCCGAAAAGTTCGAACCACTTATGGCACTATAGTCACTACGAAATCTTTGTGTAGTATATCCAAGCAACAGTTCAAACGTATGATTACCTATTTCTTTTGAATAATTAGCAGTGGTTTCGGACAACCAAGACCAATATCGGTTATTCGCTTCGTAAAGATTAGCTGCAATGGCACTTGGTGCAGCTGCAAATGCCCGTCCGGCAGTAGAAGGTTGGAAATTGTGCTGATAATTAGAACCTATATCTCCATTCAGACTCGTCTTCAAGACAAGACCTTTAAGTGGTTCATATTGCAGACTCGCATTTGCAAGCAATCTTTTCGCTTCCCGCTTGTTGACGATATCTTGTATGGAACGCACCCAATTCGGGGTCTCAAAGGCAGTGACACCGGGTGTTGTCACTACTACGGGATAGGTTCCATCTTCGTTTCGATAGTCAAGAATAGGAGGAGTCAATGTAGCGTTAGCAAGTAAACCTCCCCCACTAAAGAATGCTCCATCTGATGACGGTCGGTTTTCAAAACTATAAGTCGGAGCCAGATTGAAAGCTAGCTTCAAATTGTCGGAAATCCGGTAAGTAGAGTTAGCCCTTGCTGAAATACGTTGGTAATCGGAGTTCAACAAAACACCATCCTGATTGAAATACCCCAGTACAAAAGAGCTTGTAAATTTATCTTTCCCTGTACTAACAGATACATTATAATCTTGTATCATGGCACTACGCAGCATAGCATCATACCAGTCATGTCCTTTACCATATTGTGAAGGATTCTGAAAAGCGGTAGGAACACTTTGCCCCAAGTCTTCATAGCTCTCTTTCTTGAATTGCGCCCACTCTGTTCCATTCATCATTTCAGGTCTGCCTTTTTGAGGCACATTCTGAACTCCCATATATGCATTGAAGCTAATATTCGTCTTTCCAGCTTTCGCACCTTTAGTTTGAATAAGTACTACACCAAAAGCTGCACGGGAACCATACAAAGAAGTTGCAGCTGCATCTTTAAGTATAGTCATTGACTCTATCTCATTCGGATTAATATCATTGATATCACCCACAATAGGAAATCCATCCACTACATAAAGAGGATTTGATCCTGTAGAAAGTGATGCAGCTCCACGAATACGGACGTTCATTCCTTGTCCTGGTACTCCCGTTCCCTGATTCACTTGTACACCTGCAATTTGTCCTTGCATCTTTTGGGTAAACTGCGCTACAGGAACATCAGAAAGTTTATCAAAATCCAATGTTTCCATAGCACCAGTAACAGCTCGTTTGGTCTGGGTGCCATAAGCTACCACTACTACTTCATCCAGCGACTTCACATCTTCTTTCAAGACAATGCTCAATGAATGATTGTCTTTCAGTTTGATTTCTTGCGGAATATATCCTGTATAGCTGAATTGAAGTATATCACCCATATTCGCTGCCAAAGAGAAATTACCATCAAGATCTGTTACGGTACCTTGACCCGATCCTTTTATCAATACCGAAACACCTATTAAAACTTCTCCGGATGCATCAGTTACAGTACCAGCTATTCCCAATTTTTGCTGCTGTGCCGCCAATGCAGCATTCCGGGTAAGAATAATATGATTTCCCGCCATCTTGTATGCAACAGATGACTCTGCAAGTAAAATCGATAAGACTTCCGCTACCGGCTTGCTGCTTACATGAATGCTTTTACGCATCTTTACGTTCACATCTTCCTTGTATATAAAAAGATAGTCCGTTTGAGACTCTATCTCATTCAATATAGATTCCAACGGGGCATCGCTTCTATTGATAGTTACCCTCGCATTCTGTGAGTGACTATTTTCGGCCATCAGGCTGAACAGGCAGAAGAACAATAAGAATATTGATATTCGCATAATTCTAAATAATTGTTTTAAATCCGGATTTTCAAGATAATAAAGATCCGGCAAAGGAATGTTTTTCATATCTTTGCAAATGGTTATTAATACGATTTATTAAAAATAATTGTGTTAGTCGGGTCGGTGGGTGGTGCAAACACCCATCGGCTCTTTAGTTGTTTTTCATAAGGATTGCTTCATAGGCTGATTTTCCATTTTAGAAGGTTAATACATTTCTTACTTTATATGAATGACGTCATTATCCCGATTTCTTTGATAAATAAAGGCTACATCGTTTTGCAGGACACGCAGCGCATAGTCCAATCCATCAGAAATCCTAAATTTCCCAGTTAATGCAACCTTTGCTATTTCCTTTTTATCCATCTGTATTTTCAAATCATAATATTTCTCCAAGTCTTTTATAATATCAGCAAAAGGTTTATTTCTGAAACAATATAACCCCTCTTTCCAACGATATACATTATAATCATCAATTTTACTCACCACCACCAATCGGCCGTCTATCAAAGTCGTTTTCTGATTGGGTGCCAAGATGACGGAATTCTTTTCATCGTGAGGTAATTTTACCTTTACTCTGCCTTCCATCAAAGACGTTTCGAATATTTTTCGTGCTGAATAAGCTTCCACATTGAATTTTGTTCCCAATACTTCTACATCCAATGTACTTGTATGTACCACAAACGGACTCTTTTCATTATGAGCCACCTCAAAGTAAGCCTCTCCATCTAATATCACCTCCCGTTTGTCTGTCATAAAAGAAACAGGATATTGCATTGTAGTTCCGGCATTCAGCCAAACGTTTGACCCATCGGGCAAATCGAGGTTAACACGCTGGCCGGCCGGTACGGTAATGGTCTGCATCGCTAAATACATACCTCCATTATCTTTACCTATTGAAAATAATACAACCGTCACACTCACCGTTATCACTATTACAGAAGCTATTTTCAGGAATTCCCTGATAAAATAGTTCCTCCTGTTCCTCATTCTCTGTATATCAGTCCGTCGGGAATGACCTGCAAGAATCATAGCATTAAACAGTTTGCGTTCCCTACGCAACAGCCCGGCATTCTCCTCAGAAGCACCGGCCCATTCTTTAACCACTTTCATATCTTCCAAAGAAGCATGACCTTCAAAAAAACGGTATAACAAATCCTTATCCATAAACACTTTTGTTTTACGTATTTATAGTAATAGCGGATGGGAAAGAACATTCCCTAGTGAAAAACTGTTTTTTTTAATGCAAATAGAAAAAAAGTAAGGATACCGGCAGATAATCCTTCAATGCAAGACGTAACGTCCTGGTAGCTTTCGATATATGAAATTCCACTCCCTTGGTTGTAATATCCAATAGTTCTGCTATTTCTTTATGGGATTTATTTTCATTACGGCTCATCACAAAGATTTTCCGAGTCTGTTCGGGCAAAGCATCCAGTGTCCTATCAACAATCTCCTGTATTTCCTTTGTAAAAACCTCATAGGGCTCGAAATCTTCCAAAGTCATGATTCTGCCCGACAATTCCCATGCATAGATTCGGGCTATTTCGTCAGAAGCATCCTGATAGACTTGTTGATGGCGCAAATAGTCAATACACTTATGCTTTATCGTGGTCAAGACATAAGCCGGAATATTAGTATCAGCAGACAAACGATCTTTGTTCCCCAATAGTACATCATTGATTCCACAACAAAATCTTCGGCAACAGCTTCATCATGCACATAGGTACAGGCAAAGTGGACAAAACGTTGCTGGTAGTCTATAAAGAATTTATTAAATGCATTCAAATCAATGCTCATTGCCTATCAAACCGTATTAAATAAAAGGAGAATAATGGTACAAATATACATTTTTACTTTTAAAAGCAAATGAAAGCTGCCTCAAATTTTATGCCTCCAACAACGATAGCAATCCACCAAACAAAGAAAATATTCCTCCAAAGTTTCCCCGCCTTAAATAAAAGCAGTAACTTTACCAAATAATATACTAACATTAGGAAATAATGAATAACCCAGAACTACAGCGTGCCTGGCAAATAATAGAGAATACTGGCACCCATCTCTTCCTCACCGGAAAAGCAGGAACCGGAAAAACAACCTTCCTACGCAATCTGAAGAAAGAATCTCCCAAACGCACAGTCATAGTCGCCCCCACCGGAATAGCTGCCATCAATGCGGGAGGCGTTACCATCCACTCCTTTTTCCAACTGCCATTTGCACCTTTCATCCCCGATACCACGTTCAATACCGAACAAAAACATTTCCGGTTCAGCAAAGAAAAAATTAACATCATCCGAAGCATGGATCTGCTGATTATTGATGAAATAAGTATGGTAAGAGCAGATCTGCTAGATGCCATCGACTCTGTACTCCGCCGGTACCGGGACCGGTATAAACCTTTTGGAGGCGTACAACTGCTAATGATAGGCGACCTGCAACAACTTGCCCCCGTAGTGAAAGAAACGGAATGGAATATGCTGAACCACTATTATGATACCTCCTATTTCTTTGGAAGCCTCGCCTTAAAAAAAACCACCTACGCCACCATCGAGCTAAAACAAGTCTACCGCCAAAATGATCCCTATTTCCTTTCCCTACTGAACAAAGTCCGGGAGAATAAAGCCGACGAACAGACACTCGCAGAATTGAACCAAAGATATATTCCCAATTTCCATCCTGCCAAAGAAAAAGGATATATCCAACTCACCACTCACAATTACCAAGCACAACAGATTAATGATCACGAGCTTTCACTCATCAAAGAACCGGTTTTCAGTTACAAGGCAGAAGTCACCGGAATTTTTCCTGAATATTCTTATCCTACAGATGAAACATTGATGCTGAAAAAAGGAGCGCAAATCATGTTCGTTAAAAATGACCCCTCACCGGAAAAACGTTATTATAATGGTATGATTGGCGAAATCACCTCTATAGATGAGGATGGATTTACCGTCCACACCAAAGAAAAGAATGAAAAAATCATTGTCCAACCCGAGGAATGGACAAACAGCAAATATGTGCTAAATGAAGAAACAAAAGAAATAACCGAAGAACAAGAAGGAGTCTTCAAGCAATACCCTGTAAAACTGGCATGGGGCATCACTATTCATAAAAGCCAAGGACTGACTTTTGAACACGCCATTATTGACGCTCGCTCCGCTTTCGCCCACGGACAGGCATACGTTGCCTTGAGCCGATGCAAAACATTGGAAGGGGTTCTCAGTTCTCCACTTTCCGTCAACGCCATTATCAGCGATACAATAATCGATGATTATAATCAGTATATAGAAACACATACCCCCAATGAAGAATTGCTCTGTGCCATGCAACAAACTTATTTTCTCAATCTCGTTAGCGAACTATTCGATTTCTCACCGATAGCCCGTTCATTCAATGAGCAAGCCCGACTGATTGACGAACATTTCTACAAACTCTTCCCTCAGTTACTGGCAGAATATAAAAAGCAGATACAAATATTCACTACTGAAATAGTGGATGTATCCTATCGTTTCCACAAACAATATGAACGTCTGGTAACACAATCTACTGATTATAATACGAATAACAACCTGCAAATACGCATCATAAAAGGAGCCGCCTATTTTGAACAAAAACTACGCCCTTTCCATAAACTGGCTGAAGCGACTAATCTTCCCACGGACAATAAAGAACTAAGAAAGAAAACGAACAACACCTTGGAAGAGTTCTTAAACACTTTGACACAGAAACTTTCCTTGCTACAATATGTAGAAGATAATGGTTTTCACGCCAGCGACTATCTACGTAAAAAAGCATATATCCTTTTAAGCGGAACCGATAATGAAAACTCCTCAGGTACAACGGCACACGACAGAAAAGAGCGCACCCCCAGAGAACGCGCATCCAGGGAACGGAAGAGAATTGAAGTTCCCAACGACATACTCCACCCAGAACTTTATCGGAAAATCACCGAATGGCGTGGAACTAAAGCAAAAGAAACCGGTATGCCGACCTATGTCATTATCCAGCAAAAAGCTCTGTTGGGAATGGTCAATCTATTGCCTAATGATGCAGAATCATTGGAAGCTGTCCCTTATTTCGGACATAAGGGGGTAGAGAATTATGGTTTGGAACTTCTGGAAATTATCCGGAATTATATGAAAGAACAAAATCTGCAACGCCCTGAAATAAGAACCGTATTTGTCCCCCGGGAAAATAAAAAAAATAAAGAAGACACCAAAAAGGTCAGTTTCAGATTATTTAAAGAAGGGATGAAGGTAAAGGAAATCGCTGAATTCCGGGAATTGACTACCGGTACCATCAGCAACCACCTTTTACACTATGTCCAGACTGGAGATATCAAACTACAAGAATTAGTCGACCAAGAAAAAATAAATTATATTACAGCTCATCTCCAGAAACTCCCCTCTCTGCCACAAGGAGTGAAGGAAATAAAAGAAAAGTTAGGCGAATATGCTTCTTACGATGAAATACGTTTTGTCTTTGAAGTATATAAAAAACATATACCGACATAAATTTCACTCATATTGAAGTCCCAAAAAGTAAGTGCATTTCATAAAACAAGTAAGTATACTTAAATGACGAAGTAAGTACACTTACTTGTTTTGCTACATGAAAGTGACTATCCGGATGAGAAAGATGATAAGGAGATTTGTGAATAGATGAAATTATTGTGAATGGCTACTTAACAAGAAAAAGGAGGGGAAAGGAAGAGCCTTTCATAAACCGATTAGGAAAAATGATCCTTGAAACTGATATTTAACATCTTTATCCCACTGAATCATGTTATTTGTTTTTTTGAGCAATATGCGATATTCCATTTATAAAGAACGTACAAAATAACATGCATTCTCTCTTAAAAGCGCCACCATGAGTGTTTCATAACTTGTAATTTATTAAGAATAACAAAAAAAAAGAAAAGAAAAGATAGCATTATATTATTATAAAATAATACATTTGCAGCGACCGAAATAGAAAGGGAATAAAATCCCTAAACCAAACTATTTACTAATTTAACCTTATTAATCTATGCAATTCTACCAAAAAACAAGGGAAAATTGTGTAAAGACACATGTAATTCTGAAAAAAGCCTCTTTTTACGCATGTCTTACACTATTTGCCGGAATGGCTTTCCCAATGCCTTTGTGGGCTTCGCTGTCAACTGCCATCGTACAACAGCATGTTAAACAAATTACGGGTATCGTAAAAGATGCAAACGGAGATCCTGTAATCGGTGCCAATGTAGTACAAGTGGGAAGCACCAACGGTACCATTACAGATGTGGATGGCAAATTCACGTTGAATGTATCCGTAGGGGCTAAACTGAAAGTTTCGTATATCGGTTACAACGACCAAC
>OBYK01000416.1_pt1 | contig 22177 bp, 17 predicted proteins | sample 1476721 | NCBI WGS metagenome assembly OBYK01 (sample SAMEA2580191, study PRJEB22360) | human gut metagenome | biome: human gut; feature: human-associated habitat; material: faeces | place: Denmark | collected 2008/2010
CCTGCCGGACAAGACCATCCTCGCCACCTGCGCCATCCTCGGCGTGGACGAGGTGTACGCGGTCGGCGGCGCTCAGGCCATCGCCATGTTCGCTTACGGCGCCAAGGGCTCCGAACCGCAGGACGGCGAGATTCTGTGCGATCCGGTGGACAAGATCACCGGCCCGGGCAACATCTTCGTCGCCACCGCCAAGCGCATGGTCTCCGGCATCGTCGGCATCGACGCCGTCGCCGGTCCGACCGAAATCGCCATCATCGCCGACAAGGGCGCCAACCCAAGCTGGCTCGCCGCCGATCTGATCGGCCAGGCTGAACATGACGAGCTCGCCGGTTCCGTGCTTATCACCGACAGCGAAGACATCGCCGACAAGGTGCAGGAAAGCCTCAAGTACCGCGTGCCTCGCACCGAGCACGCCGAGCGCGTCAACACGTCGCTGCGCGGCCGCCAGTCCGGCATCATCCTCACAGACGGCATCGAACAGTCCATCGACGCGGCCAACGCGTACGCGGCCGAACACCTTGAAGTGCAGACCGCTGATCCGGATGCCGTGATCGCCAAGATCCGCAACGCCGGCGCCATCTTCCGTGGCCCGTACTCCCCGGTTCCGCTGGGCGACTACATGTCCGGTTCCAACCACGTGCTGCCGACCTCCGGCACCGCGCGCTTCGCCGCCGGCCTCGGCGTGCACACCTTCATGAAGCCGGTCGAAGTCATCGAATACGACGAGCAGGGATTGAAGACCCTCGCCGCCCGTGTGAACGCCTTCGCCGTCTCCGAAGATCTGCCGGCACACGGCGAATGCGTGCTGAGCCGCTTCATCGACGACCCGTACAACAAGGCGACCATCAAGGAACAGGAAGAGCAGGCCGGCCTCCGATGAGCGAGACTTCCAGCAACGCGATTCCGGCATATCTGCCGCTGCGCAACGACCTGATCGGCGAAGAACCGTACGGCGCGCCGCAGCTCGACGTGCCGGTGTGCCTCAACGTCAACGAGAATCCGTACGCGCCCGAACCGGCCGTGGTGGAAACCATCGCCCAGCGTGTCAAGGAGATCGCCCCGACGCTCAACCGCTATCCGGACCGCGAGCATATCGAACTGCGCAAGGCTTTCTCCACATATCTGGAACGCGAATCGGGCGTGAAGCTCAGCGTCGACCAGTTGTGGGGCGCCAACGGCTCCAACGAGATCATGCTGCAGCTGTTCCAGGCGTTCGGTGGCCCCGGCCGCATCGCGCTCGGCTGCGATCCGACGTACTCCATGTATCCGGAATACGCGCGCGACACGTTCACCACGTGGAAGCTTGCGCACCGCAACGCCGATTTCACGCTTGACGTGGACGCCACCATCAAGGCGATCGAAGACGTCAAGCCGGCCATGATCGTGCTCACCAGCCCGAACAATCCGACCGGCACCCCGCTCAAGCCGGAAGATCTGAAGCGCGTGCTCGAAGCCGCCCGTACCGCCGAAGTGGCAGGGCCACCGAACTGCGCCGGCGCCGCCGAGGGCGTGCATCCGGTGGTCGTGGTGGACGAGGCGTACATCGAATTCCGAGATCCGGGCACGCCCACCGCGCTGGAACTCATCGGCGAATACGAAAACCTCGCCGTCAGCCGCACCATGAGCAAGGCGTTCGCCTTCGCCGGCGCACGCGTCGGCTACCTGGCCGCCAACAAGGGCATCATCGACTGCGTGCGCGTCGTGCGCATGCCGTACCACCTGTCCGCCGTCACCCAGGCCGCCGCCCTCGCCGCGTTCGAACACACCGACGAACAGCTGAGCCGCGTGGCGCACCTGCGCGAAACCCGCAACGCCACCTCCGCATGGCTCAAGGAGCAGACCTACAAGGGCCAGCCGCTCGAAGTGGCCGAAACCCAGTCGAACTTCATTCTCTTCGGCGGCCATTTCGACGACCGCGACCGCATCTTCGACGAACTGTTGAAGCGCGGCGTGCTCATCCGCGTCGTCGGTCCGGAAGGCTGGATGCGAGTGTGCATGGGCACCGACGAGGAAATGGCACGGTTCCGTGAGGCGTTGGTCGAAGTGCTGCGCATCGTGGAACAGGGCTGAACAAGCCGGAACGCAAGCTGGGATACTGTCCGGAACGGAAGTTCGTGACAGTATCCGGCAATAAGCTTGAAACAGAACAGAATCGCGGTGGCTGCGGAAGACGCAACCACCGCAATCGCAATATCGTAGCTGTAATATCGCAACTGCAACATCGCAAAAGGAGTCGCAACATGGCACGTACTGCAACCATCGTTCGTGAAACCAGCGAATCCAAGGTGGAGCTGAGTCTCAACCTCGACGGAACCGGCAAAACCGACATCGACACATCCGTGCCGTTCTACAATCACATGATGACGGCGCTCGGCAAGCATTCGCTGATCGATCTGAAAATCAAAGCCACCGGGGACACCGACATCGACGCGCACCACACCGTCGAAGACATCGCCATCGTATTCGGCGAGGCTCTGAAGCAGGCCCTCGGAGACAAGCGTGGCATCCGCCGTTTCGCCGACGCCACCGTGCCGCTCGACGAGGCACTCGCCAAAGCCGTCGTCGACATTTCCGGCCGCCCGTACTGCGTGTGCACCGGAGAGCCGGAAGGCTTCGAATACTGCATGATTGGCGGGCATTTTACCGGTTCGCTCGTTCGCCACGTCATGGAATCCATCGCCATGCATGCCGGCATCTGCCTGCACCTGCACGTGATTTCCGGCCGCGACCCGCACCACATCGCCGAAGCCGAATTCAAGGCTTTGGCCCGCGCATTGCGTTTCGCCATCGAACCCGATCCGCGCGTCGACGGCATTCCCAGCACGAAGGGCGCGCTGTGATGTCCGACGACAAGGACGATTTGAACGGTTTCGACGGCTTGGGGAAGACCAACGACGACGGCATGCATTTCAGCGAAGAGGAGCTGGAAGCGGCCATGGCCGGCTTCGAAAAGGAATTCCAGGACGAGGAAGCTGCCCAACAGAACGATGCTCCCGCGCAGGTGCCATTCGATCAGCCGGATGAGACGGTTAATTCCGATGCGTCTTCCGACGAATCGCAGGACGGCCTGCAATCGAAGGAAGCCGACGCGGTACTGTCCGAAGCCGAGAACTCGCTGTCATTCGACGACGAGTTGCAGGGACTGCTGGGCAACCGTGCGAAAGTCGCGGTGATCATCACCCGACTTGCCTCCGCACGCCTGTTCGCCGCGTTCTGCCAACTGTCCGACATCTCCGCGCAATGCCTCGCCTCACCGCAAGGCGCGGTCGCTGTATTACGCAATCTCGACGGCGATGGCCCGGAAGCGGCCATCAAAGATCTGACCACCGTGGTCTCCGGCATGCCTGCCGTCCTCGCGATCAACCGTGCGGACAAGCTCGAGGCGACGATGTACCTGCAAGGCAAGGTCGGCCAGACGTTCGCGCCACCGGTGCTGTTCACCTCCACCGCGCCGTTCGTCGAAGACCTGCTGCTGGGCATCACCGACGTTCAGGGGGTGCGTGATTCCGGCGTGGAAACCGTCGATTCCGCAAGCCTGACCCGTGATGACGCCATGAAGATCCTCGCCGAGCACACGCGATTCGGTCGTGGTTCGTCAAGCATCGAATAAGTTTTTCCCCGAAGGATGGATTCTTCGGCAAGCAAAAGAAGGAGAGCGCCCATGACTTCCGTGGTGGTGTTCGATTACGGTTTCGGCAACGTGCGTTCCATGGTGCGCGCGCTGGCCAATCTCGACCTCGACGTGACCCTCACGTCCGACCATCGTCAGGCTCTGGAAGCCGACGGACTGGTGGTGCCGGGTGTGGGCGCGTTCGGCGCATGCATGGAAGGACTGAAAAGCGTCGGCGGAGACAGGGTCATCAAAGACCGTCTGCGCGCCGGCCGCCCGGTGCTCGGCGTCTGCGTGGGCGAGCAGATCATGTTCGAACGTGGCATGGAACATGGCGACGGCACGCCCGGTCTCGGTCTGATCAAGGGCGATGTCGAGCTGCTCGACGCCGACGTGGTGCCGCACATGGGTTGGGACACCGTCGAAGCGCCGGAAGGTTCCGTGCTGCTCAAGGGCGTGGAGAACGAACGATTCTATTTCGTGCACTCCTTTGCCGCGATGAGCGCTTCGCCTGCCGACACCTCCGCCGACCAGCTGGACTTCGGCGACGCGGAAGAGCATGTGACGTGGTGCACCTACGGGCGCAGCCGATTCGTGGCCGCCTACGAACGTGGACCGTTGTTCGCCACGCAGTTCCATCCGGAGAAATCCGCCGAAGCCGGCGCGCAGCTGCTGCGTAACTGGGTTGCGACGTTCTGAACGCGGATTCGCGCAAGGCAATCGCAACAATCGCAAAATCGTAAATTCAAATCGGTAATCGCAAGATCCGTTGAACGGCCGAAAACCGTTCAACGCAACGAAAGGTATGACATGTCTTTGACGCTGTTTCCCGCCGTCGACGTCCGTGATGGCAAGGCCGTGCGCCTGCGCCAAGGCGAATCCGGCTCCGAAACCGACTACGGCTCCCCGCTGGAAGCCGCCCGCACGTGGGTGGAATCGGGTGCGGAATGGATCCACCTCGTCGATCTCGACGCCGCATTCGGCACCGGCAACAACCGTGACCAGCTGCGCGCCATCGTCAAGGAACTGGGCGACAAGGTCAACATCGAAATGTCCGGCGGCGTGCGCGACGACGCCTCGCTCGACGCGGCGCTCGAAGCCGGCGCGGCCCGCGTGAACATCGGCACCGCGGCTCTGGAGAACCCCGACTGGACCGCTTCCGTCATCAAGAAGTACGGCGACCGCGTGGCCGTCGGCCTTGACGTGCGCGGCCACACCCTCGCGGCCCGCGGCTGGGTGAAGGAAGGTGGCGACCTGTTCGAGACCATGAAGTTCCTCGACTCCGTCGGCTGCTCCCGTTACGTGGTCACCGACGTGGCACGCGACGGCATGATGAGCGGCCCGAACATCGAGCTGCTGCGCGAAGTGGCGTCCCGCACCGACGCGAAGGTCACCGCATCCGGTGGCATCTCCAAGCTCGACGACCTGCGCAACATCAAGGAGCTCGCCGAACTGGGCGTGGACGCCGCGATTCTCGGCAAATCGCTGTACGCGCGCGCCTTCACGCTGGAGGAAGCCCTCGAAGTCGCACGCTGACATGTCGCGACACGGCATGTGTTAACGACGTTCGTAACATGCGCATGGAACGATTGGACACTATGGATAAACAGCAAGAGTTTGCTTTGCGCACGGTCGAGGAACGCGACGTGCGCTTCATTCGTCTATGGTTCACGGATGTGTTGGGAACACTGAAGTCCGTGGCCATCGCGCCGGCGGAATTGGAAGCCGCATTCGAGGAAGGGCTCGGATTCGACGGTTCCGCCGTGGAAGGCCTCACCCGCGTGTCCGAAGACGATATGATCGTCAAGCCCGATCCGTCGACGTTCCAGATTCTTCCGTGGCGCGGAGGCCCGCAGGGCACCGCACGTATGTTCTGCGACGTGCTCACCCCCGATGGCGAGCCATCGTTGGGTGATCCACGCCATGTGCTCAAGCAGGCGCTGGCCAAAGCCAAGGAAAAGGGATTCACGTTCTACGTGCATCCGGAAATCGAGTTCTACCTGTTCGAGAAGCAGGATGATTGGTCCCGTACACCGAAACCAATCGACGAGGGCGGTTACTTCGATCACGTGCCGCGTAGCCCTGGCATGGACTTCCGCCGCGCCACCGTCAATATGCTCGAACAGATGGGCATTTCGGTGGAATACTCGCATCATGAGGCGGGGCCAGGCCAGAACGAGATCGATTTGCGATATGCGGACGCACTCACCACGGCCGACAACATCATGACCTTCCGCACCGTCGTCAAGGAGATCTCTCTGGAGCGTGGCATCCATGCCAGCTTCATGCCGAAGCCTCTCGCCGACGCTCCGGGCTCCGGCATGCACACGCACTTGAGCCTGTTCGAAGGTGACGCCAACGCGTTCTACGAGGCCGGCCAGGAATTCAATATGTCCGTCACCGCACGTCAGTTCGCCGCCGGCATCCTGATGCGAGTAGCCACACCCCTTCACTGTGCGCCCGGCATCCTGTACCACGCGGCCGAGATCTGCGCGGTCACCGACCAGTACGTCAACTCCTACAAGAGGCTGTGGGGCGGTGCCGAAGCGCCGAGCTACATCTGCTGGGGCCATAACAACCGTTCCGCGTTGCTGCGCATCCCGCAGTACAAGCCAGGTAAGGGCAACTCCGCCCGTATGGAATTCCGCGCGTTGGACCCGGTCGCCAATCCGTACCTCGCATACTCCGTGCTGCTGGCCGCCGGACTCGATGGCATCGACAAGCAGATGCAGCTGGGGGAGCCGACCAGTGACGACGTGTGGGAGCTCACCGACGCCGAACGCCAGGCCATGGGCATCCAGCCGCTGCCGGAATCGCTTGACGAGGCTCTGAAGATCATGGAGAAGTCCGACTTCGTGGCGGATGTGCTCGGCGAGCATGCGTTCGAATACTTCCTGCGCAACAAGCATCAGGAATGGGATGAGTACCGCAAGCAGGTCACCCCGTTCGAGCTGAAGAAGTATCTGCCGAAGCTGTGATTGCGTAATCGCAGGTTAGTGCATAAACGACATCGAAGGGGCCGTCATCCGGGTTGATTTCCAGATGACGGCCCCTTCGGTGTCGTTTATGCGGAGCTGGGATTAGGCTTCTTGTTGAGATGGAAGCCGCGTCGACTACACCACAGTGCCACTGCTGGGTTCGAAATCCTTCTCGAACAGTACGGTGTCATCGCCTTCAATGGTGAGCTTCACAGAGGTCCGCTCATCATCCAGCTCATAAGCGTAGATAGAGGTGGCCAGCACATCCGCTTGGGCTCTGAGAATCAAGCTAGAGTCGTCGCCGTACAGATAATCCTGGTCAAGCGTCTCGGTTCCCTGTCGTGCATTGACGCTCGCATGGTATGAGAATGTTTCATACGTGGAAGTGTTCTCAAGGTACCAGGAAATGCGGGCCACCATAAGTGGTTCGTCTTCATCATTCTGCTGTATCTCAAGAGAGTCCAATCGGAAATGAAGTATGGTACCGTTCAATTCTTCAACGCGTCCGTCTTCGACGAACGCCGCTTTATCGACCTTCGGTGCTTCCGGCACGTCGGAATAGTCGATTCTGGTCAGTGTCTCGTTGCTGCCATCGAAGGCGAACGCGGAACGAACCAGATTCTTGTGTCTGAAATTGCTTACCTGCATGGCGATGGGAGTCTGCATGTCGGAAAGTACATGATAGCTGACTTTTTCGGATGTTTCACCTGATTTGATTTTCTTGCTGGCCAGATCAAGATTCCCGTTGTATCCCGTCACCACCGCTTTTCGTAACTCTATGCCGTTCTGTGTGACGATGGAATCGGCCACGGCGTTGGGGTAAATCGCGCGCCGGCTCAGATTCCTGCATCCATAGGTCACTTTCACCGTCGGCTGTCCGTTGATGTCAGTTGGTCCGACTTCCATGTTCTTGATGGTGACGGTGAGCGCCATCCCACCGTATGAGTACAGATTGCCGCTGGTTTCGTTGATGGTCTTCTGTTCGGAGAGCTGCTCATATTTTTCGGTGTTCGGATCAAGTCTGTCCGCTATTGAGTCCAGTCCGTCGTGGCTGACGATTGTGCCGACGAGGTTCATCGCGATGATCGTCAGCACTGCGATGGCGATGATGATTATCGGTATTCTTGATTTTCTTGTGCGTGTCGTTCGGCTGATTGGTGTCTGTCGGTTGACGAGCGCCTGTTGTGGTGTGTGACGGGGCTCCTGTGGGGGTGTGGGGGTGCGTTGGGGTGTCTGCTGTTGTTTGGCGTAGCGCTGCTGTTCGTATGCTTCGCGTTGTGCATGCTCGCGGTCCACGTTGCTGGATAGTTTTTCGGCGTTTTTGCCGGGGTCGATGTAATCGGCTCCCTTGAATGGGTCGATGTAGTTGTCATTGTTGAGCAGGCCCATGAGGCTCCTTCGGTTCATTCCTTCCTAGAGGTATTCTACCGGAATTTTTCCGAAATATCAGTCTCGTGGATTGCCGAACATCGAATTGTAGATGATCGCGAAATTGCGGTTGCCGTACGTCGAGCACGCGTCGCCTTCGCCTGCGCCGGCCTTCAGCGCGGCCTCGTTCGGCTGGTAGGGCGTGTAGATGTACAGCAGCGCGGTCGCCTTGTTCTCGATGTAGACGTCGCTGCCGCCGCAGCCTGCGTTCGGATTGTATCGTACGTAGTTGAGAGCGCCGGCATGGTACGCGTATTGCGATTCGTGGCGCACGTAGTACTGGTATCGCTTCGCCGCCCCGTACACCTGGTTGAAGAATCCGGCGTATTTCGCATCGCAGTTCGCGTCGTCCGGACAGCTCAGGCCCATTGCAGATTTGAATTGAAAATCGCTTGGATCGGTGGCGGTGAGCAGATGCTGCTCCTTCTGCAGTACGGTGAGCAGCACCTTCTGGCTGATGCCGCATGCGTTGCCCGCCTTATAGATGATGGCTGCCGCGCTTTCGTTCTGTCCGCCCTTATACGCTTGGCAATATTCGTCCGCCGCTTGCGATTGCGTGGTGAACGTCATGGTCTTCAGACACTTGTCGCCGGTGCACGTCGCGCCCTGCTGGTCGAGGATGGTCTGCACCTGCCGCTCGCTTAACGCGTTGCCGTTGAAGAACGCGCCGTCGGATATGATGTTGCCCGGGTTGAAATCGTACAGCGATCGCATCTCGCTCTGCGCCGCTTTCGCCTCACTGACCTGCACACGCCAGCCGACAAAGCGGATTAGGCCCGCAATGATGGCTATCGCCGCGACCGTCGCCACCAATGTAGTGGCGATCATGCCGATGCGTTGCTTGAGGCTCGCCTTGTTCCATGTATTGCGCAGTTTTCTGCGCAGATTCTTTGGAACAAGGGATTTGCGGTTGCCCGTCTTGCGATTGCTTGTTTTGCGGTTGCGTGACCTGTTTCCGCCGGTTTTCCCGCCGCTGTTTCCGCTCCGATTGGTTTTGCGTGTCATCTTGCGTGTCATCGGTACCGTATTGTATCGCGCGCGGTTTATCCTTTCCTGAAGAAAGTAAATCGTCAATCGATTGACGTAAGCGATGCTAAACAAATCGAAATATCGGGAAACGAATAGGGGAATGCGAACGGAAGCGGAGAGCGGAAAAGTGCGAATCGACAAGGAACGGTTCTTCAATCTGCCGGTGGTGATTCTCATCGCATCGAGTTTCATGCTTGGCATGAGTGAATTCATCGTGGTGGGCATCCTGCCCGACATCGCAGCCGATCTGAAGATATCGGAGGTGACGGTCGGCAATCTGGTGTCCCTGTTCGCCTTCGTGTACGCGCCCGTCACGCCGCTCGGCTCGGCGCTGTCGGCACGGTTCCCGCGATTCGCCACTCATCTGACGCTGATCGGCATATTCCTTGCCGGTAATCTCCTGTGCGCGTTCGCACCCAATTACGCGGTTCTGGTGGTGGCGCGCATCATGATCGCCTTGGTATCCGGAACGTTGGTGGCTGTGGCTATGACGTACGTGCCCGATGTGACAACGGACAGATTCCGTACGAAATTCATCGCATGGGTGTTCTCCGGCTTCTCCATCGCATTCGTGGTGGGCGTGCCGGTCGGCACATGGGTGGCCAACACGTTCGGTTGGCGTTGGGCGTTCCATATGATCAATGTGCTCACCATTATGCTCATCGTCGGTATGGTCGTGGCGCTGCCGCGCAACAGCCACATCGTGAAAATCGGCTTCCTGCCGCAGTTCCGCCTGTTCTTCGACCGTCGTATCCAGCTTGGTGTGCTCACCGTGGTGTTCGGCGCGGCCGCCAGCTATGTCTTCTACACGTATCTGACGCCGATCATGCGCGACGAAGTTCATGTGCCGGAACAGTACCTGAGCGTCGGACTGGTGATTTTCGGCGCGGCATGCCTGTGGAGCAACCTGTACGGCGGCAAACTGGCCGACCGTGGCAGGGGAGTGGAGCCGCTGACGCACATCCGTCCCATCTACTGCGCGCACGCGGTGCTTATGGCGTCGCTCGTCGTGGCGCATTGGGTGCCGGTATACGGCGCGTTGCTGCTCGTGGTACTCGGCATGTTCATGTATCTGCAGAATTCCGCGTCACAGGTGCTGTATATGGACGTCGCCTCACAATCGCACCCGGGATCGCTCAACTTGGCCGCGTCGCTCAATTCCATGTCGTTCAACATCGGCATCGCGCTTGGTTCCGCGGTCGGAGGTCTAATCAACGGCCATTTCGGACTGATGTGGCTCGGCCCCGTCGGCGCGCTGTTCCTGGTATGCGCCATCGTCATCACCACGATGCTGCGCCCGTTCGTCGCGCAGGAACGAGACTTCTATGCTGATATATGACGGGGAACACGGTGGTCAGCCGAGCGGCTTCCACTGATCGGTGTCATTGACGTCTCCGAACGACGCGCCGTTCGCCACCCAACAGCTTTGCATTTCCGCGTTTGAGAAATCCACTGTGGTGGGCTGGTTTTTGGCGTGCGCGTCCAGATCCTTCTTGTACGCTTCCTTGTCGTAGTTTTTCGGCACGATACCGGCCTTATGCAGGCAATCGACCATGGCCTGGTCGCCATCGGAAAGCATGCCGGGATTGCCGATCTGCATCTGGTATACACCGGTCACCGCAATGACTTCAGTGTTATAGCATTTGTTCTCATCCTCGTTGAACTTCTTGCGCTGTTGGTCGCTCATGCCGGTGGTATCCCGCATGGCGATCATGTACAGGCCATTGGAGAACTGCCTGAGCACCGGTGTCGTATACCCATAGCTGGTCACGCACTGCTTGTAATTCGACCAGGCAAGCTCGTAATCCGGTTTCGATACGCTTCCCGACTTTCTGGAACGCTTCAGAATCGTTTTCTGTGCGTCACTCATGGGATATTTGGTATCGGGTTTGGCGTCCAAATCAAGAAGGAAATCGATGTAATCCGGTATCGAATTCGCGATTTTGGCTTTGGATGTGTCGCTGCCGGCACTTCCGGTCGGCTGTTTCGTATCCTGCTGGTCGACAGCCACCCCACAGCCCGCGCAGCCGATAAGAGTTATGCCTACCAAGCATGTGGTGATGTTTCTCAACACATGGACTATTCCATTCCGCATGGCGATCGAGCTTCCTAATACTGATAATATTCAACATAATCATTTTGAGTCAATGAAGAGCCTCCGCTAACTGAGGCGGAGCAATGTTGCTTAGCGAGCGCTCTGCTTGTCTGCGAATGTTGAGTCCTATCTTGCTGTGCGTAGCAATATTGGTTATGGTAATCGGTTTGAGTCCTTACATATGAACTTGTCGGTTGCACACTCCATTCAACATGATAAGGGCCTTCGCTATATGAGCCACTGGTGACAGGGTACCGACATACAGCACTCGCCACGGCAGTGGCGCCGAAGCATATTCCGACAGCTGCTATTGATGCGGCAATTGTTTTCGCTAGTTTATTGTGTTTCATCCAGGACATCATCGTCCACCTTTCATCATCATATCGGGCCGCCTTGGCCCGGTGATTCATATGATATGAGTTGTTTTACGGGGTTATTGCGAACGATGTACTCAATATGAGTAAGTGGCGGTGATGAAATGATGTATTGTATTGCGGTAGGGGGATGTTTCTCAGGGGAAGGAGCGTTGTACCATGACGGGGAAAACGGTTGGTGGTCCGAAGATATTGCTTGTTGACGATGACAAAATCGTCATCGAGGCGCTGACTGACCTATTCAAGCGGATTCTTCCGGCGGTGGGTATCGTCGATTCGGCTACCAGCGGCGTTGAGGCTTTGGAATTGTTTGCATCAAATGCCGACCAATATGCTCTTGTGCTGCTTGATATGTCGTTGGAAGGTATGCAAGGCCCGGAAGTCTGCCGTCGCATGCGGTTGATGGACTGTTCCACGCCGATTCTCGGCATGACCAGCTTCAGTCTGAACCGGTATCGCGTGCCGCTGGCGGCGGCTGGCGCGCAGGGGCTTGTCGGTAAAGGTGACGAGACGCAGCTCGAACAAGCCGTCTCCCGTGTCCTTTCAGGATGTTTCCTGCCCGGTTTTGAAACTCCGATGGCGGCTTATGCGAAGCTGAAATGCGATACTCAAGCGGAGTCCACGCTCACCAACATGCAGGAAACCATCATGAATCTGTGCGCGAACGAGTATCTGACGGATGGAGAGATAGCCGAACGGCTCGGCATATCCATCGCCACCGTGCGCAAGCACATGCAGAACATCGTCAAACGACTGAACTGCCGTACGCAACGGCAAGCCATCATCACATGGCTGAAACGTGGGAACGGGCGCTGACATGACCGAAAAGAACGGAGCGTTCCGGTTGTCGGATATGCCGCGAATCAAACATCCGTTCCGTCTTGCGGCCATCATGACGTGCGAACTTCTGATGGTCTATGAGGCGGTGTGCCACCCCGGTTCGCCAATGGCATTGATGTTTACCGTCATGCAGATTATGCTGACCGGTCTCGCCTATTTCTGGTCCCGTGCGCGCGTCCGTATGCCTATCATAAGGATGTGATCGGCCGGTTGATTGGCGAGGTGTACGCGAACGTTTCGCGTCATGCGCCTTCCGGAGGCAAGTACGAGGTGTCGGTTCTGGTGAAGACGATTCCTTGGAAATCACTGAAGTGAATGATATGGGTGCCTGGCATTCCGGCAGCCTGCCCGGCGGCCATGGTCTCAGACAGTTCGCGGCTGAAATCGAGCATATCGGAGGAAGTCTTTCCACCGATTGCGAGAACGGCATATGGATGTTCCACGCGCGCATTCCGTTTGACTGATGGCTTTCCGGCGCGGAGAACGGGGTAAATGCAACGAGCCGGTGGATGATGCTGGGGAACACCTGGTTCCACATACCCATATTGGGTATGCCGCGCGTGACGGCAGGTCTTGGGGGTCTAGACTAGGGGATAAAGCGGGTCATGGCGGCCTGACGGCTGCGTCGTTTGTGAGGGGGCTGATGACGATGTCGAGGAAAACGGGCATGCGTGGCAAAGCTATTGCCGTCATATGCTGTCTCGCTTTGCTTGTCGGCTGCACGGGCTGCGGGGCACTGAAAGAAGGCTCGCGACGGGAGCGTCAATCCCAGCAGGGTCAATCATCGCAACAGGGTGAACGAATCGCGTCGTCGCTGAAGGATTATGCGCGATCGTTGTTGGATTCCGACGGCGGCAAAATATCCGATCAGCAGAAGTCCGCGCTGGAGAAGGCCGCTTCAGGCGGAAAAGTCAGCCAAGCCGACTACGAACACGCATGGGCGGATTACAAGCAGTGCATCATAGACAAAGGCTATGCCGAGCCGACGTTCGACAAGTACGACAACGGCATTTACGCTCTGCCCTCGTACAACACCGATGGTGCCAGCAAAGAGGCGGTCCGCAAGCTCAATGACGATCTGACATCCTGCAGTATGCTGCATGTCACGGATATCAACACCGTGTACAGGCTCCAGTTGGGCAATCCGAAGCTGCTGCTCAATGACAAGGAGGTGGCGGCCGACTGTCTGCGCAAGGAAGGCATAAAGCCCAAAGACTACACCGCCGATAAGCTGGAGAAGGATTTGGAATCCGGAGAAAGCGCAGGACTGCGCGATAACAGGAAGGCGCTGACCTGCTTGGTGACGGCCGGAGTGAACGTGACCGCCTCGGATGAGACGGTCTGGTATCCGCTGAAGTAGTCTGATGCGCGAAGGGGCTCATATGCGAGTGGTTGTGGAAGGGCTGGCCCACCGGTTCCCGGGGACAGACCTGCTGTTCGAGCATCTTGATTTCGTGGCGGAACCTGGCTCCACCATCGCGGTATGCGGACCATCCGGTTGTGGTAAATCGACATTGCTGTCGATTCTCGCCGGTTGGGAGAAACCATATGCCGGAACCGTAACCCGTGAAGGCGTGAACCGTGTGGGATGGGTGTTTCAAAACCCGTACGGTGTGGCGGAACGCACCGCGCTCGACCACGTGGTGTTCCCGCTGCTCGCCAAAGGCATGCGGCGCAAGGAAGCGGAGCTCAAAGCCTTGGAAGCCATGGGGCTGTTCGACCTCGAATACGCGGCCGACCGCCGGTTCTCCGACCTCTCCGGCGGCGAGGCGCAACGTCTCATGCTGGCACGCGCCGTCTGCTCCAAACCCGACATGCTGCTCGTGGACGAGCCGACCGCTCAATTGGATACGCGCACCGCGCATTCCGTCAGCCATGTGCTGAACAACCTTTCCGGCCAAGGCATGATCGTGCTCGTGGCCACACACGATCCCGACACCCGCGACGCCTGCGACCGTGTGCTCGACCTCGCCGACTACGCGCCAGGCGGCAGCAAATCGCAGGAACCGGAATTGGAAGAATAGACGAATAGAAAGGCATCGACTCATGGGAAAGAAACATAACGCCACAGCCGTGACGAACGGTGCCGGACGCGGACGACTCGCATGGGCTTGGAGCCTGCTCGCCGTGGCAACCGCCATCTGCGTGTCCGTGGGAGCATGCGCGCTGCTCCTGCCGGATCGCGCGCCGGCATTGCTCGGCTCGGCAGGGGAGACGACCACCGCGCCAGCCAGCGTGCAGGAATACTCCGGCAGCCAGCAAGTGACGGTTGTGCCCACTATCTCCACCGAACGTAATCTTCTCGGCAACGCCAACGGCACCGTCACCGCCGACTGGTCCGCAGACGGACTCGCCTCCGGCAAAGGCGCATACAAAGTCAACGACCGCGTGGTCGTGGCCTTGAACACTGCCACACCCCTATACCGTGACCTCAAAACCGGAGACAAGGGCGACGACGTGCTCGCACTGAACAACGAGCTGAGCCGACTCGGATACAACAGCGTGGCCGGTTCCGACACCTACTGGTGGGCAACATCCGACGGCTGGCGGCAACTCATGAACGACAACGGCAACCCCTCCGACGGCACGCTTGCGCTTGCCGACACCATGTGGATTCCTGAAAACGCAGTCGCGGTCGACGAGTGGACGGCCACCACCGGTTCCATGGTGACGGGCGGTACGGCAATCGGAAAAATACCGGGAGCGTTGACGAAACTCACCGTGAAAAACGGCGCGGCGGTAGGACAGGATCGCACCATAAGCATGTATGGCGTCAATGGAATATTGCCGGCCGATAGCACGGAAATCACCGACGCCGAATTCCTGCGTAATGTGTCGGCAAGCGAGACGTTCCAGTCCATGGACATGCAGACCAAAAAGGCCGGTCTCGATGCCACCGTGGCATTGAAGGAACCATTACAGGTGCTGCGTGTGCCGGCGGGAGCGGTGTTTGGCATCGACGGCAGCAGCGGCTGCATCGTACCAAAATCCCACAATGCGTCTAATACGCCGGCGAAGGTGACGATTGTGGGCAGCGAGCTGGGCGTGAGTCTGGTGCAGACGCAGGATGCCGACGTGTCCGCGATCGCCAACGTCGAAATCGGCAGCGGGCTCAACGGGCTGGTTTGCAAATAGTCGGCGGACGAATCGCAAGAAACCGTTAAGCTTCGCCAAACAGTGTGAAAACCGCATGAAACCGCCAATAAGGGAGCGTATATGAGACTTGGATCGGTGCTTTCCGAAGCGCTGCGCAACATCGGTTCGGGCGTGAGCCGCGCGTTCGCCATGTTCCTCGCAGTGCTGCTCTCCGGAACGCTGCTGGGCGGATATGAGGCGATGACCGTGATTGACTTGGAATCGCAGGCCGTGCAGCGCATCAACGCGTACGCTGACGTCAACGCCATCGTCGGTGGAACGGTGGATGGCACCGCATGCGACCGGTTGTCCGACGCCGGCGATGGAATGACGGGCACCTTGGCTGGTGCGATGCGTGCCGGCGAACAGGTCGTGCCACTCGCGACACCCGGCAAGGACATCTCATCGTATGACGTGACGCCTGGTATGATCCGGCTGATCGCCGGCAATGCCAAGGCCGACGTGTCCGGCGTATGGGTGCCGCGCGACGTGGCCAAGGACTTCGGGCTCGCCGTGGGCAGCGCATTGCGGACACGCGAAGGCACCACACGTGTGGCTGGTGTGTTCGACTGGCCGAACGATGGGCGTGACACGCGTTTCGCCTACGCGTTCATCGTGCCGGTGTCGGCGAGCGCCTCGACGTTCAACGAATGTTGGGTCAAGCGGTGGCCGGCCGATGGACAGATGGAAAATCTGCTGTATGCCACGTTGGTGGCGGGTTCCGGCTCGTCGAATGCGGGTGTGACGCAGGTGAATAAGGGGTTTGATGCGCATTATGACGCGCGTGCGTCGTATCTGAATCGTTCGACGCGGTGGATGCCGTGGGTGGGGTTGGCGATTGGCGTGTTGGTTGGTGTGTTTGGTGTGCGCCGGCGTAGGTTGGAGTATGCGGGTGCGTTGCATTCGGGGCAGTCGAAGGGTGCGCAGTTGCTGGGTATTGGTGTGGAGACCGGTGTTTGGGCCGGGCTGGCTACGTTTGCTTCGTGTGCGTTGTTGTTGGCGTATGCGGTGCGGATGAGCCGGTCCGATTGGGTGGCAGTGTTGGCGGCTGCGGTGCGCACGCCGTTGGCTGTGTTCGCCGGTGTCATGGTGGCGAGTCTATTGGTGGGGTTGTTGATTCGTGAATCGCAGTTGTTCCGTTTCTTCAAGAAGCGTTGACGGGTTTGAAGAAACGGAACAATCCGTTGGGGTTTTGGCTGGTGGCTAGGCGATCGCCTTTTTGATGCGTTGCAGGCTGATCGGTTTCGGCGTGCCGAGTTCCTGTGCCCACAGGGACACGTAGAATTCCTCCAGCATCCAACGTACGGTTTCCGCCTGCTTCATCAGCGTTTCGTGGCGTGGGCCGGCTGGTTCACGTTGTGCTTTCGCCACGGCCTTGTCGGCAAGTTGTTTGGCTTCGTTGGCTTCCCAAGCCCATCGCACGTCGCGGTTCTTGTCGTTTTTCGCCTTGGTGAGGCGCAGCAGGTCGGCGTGCAGGTATCGTTCGATGGACGGCAATGCCTCTGGCGGCGTCTTGCCGATGAAACCGGGGTATACGAGTGTGGCGATGTGTTCGCGGATCGACTGCAGCACGCTCAGCAGTGGCAGGTCCGCTTTGCCGGACACGGCTTTGTCGACTTCCGCATACCGTTTCAGTATGGCGATCACGTCATGCGCCACCGCGTACACGGTGTCCTCGTACACTTCGCGCACATCGAGCACTGCGTCGGCGAGCGCTTCGTCGTCGGGCAGCTGGTCGATGTTGGGCAGGAGCCGTTTGACGGCTGCCAGCTGCAGGTCTTCGGTGAGCTCCTTCGTGGACTTGTAGGGGGCAGAGGCGAGCATGAGCGCTTCCGTGCCGAGCCAGCGTGAGGAGATGCGTTCACCGGGCAGGCGCAGCGTGTCGAGCGCGCCTTGCCAGAGCATGGTGGCGCGTGCTTCGGTGGTCGCTCCCGCTTTGTTGAGCAGGTTGGCTTGTTCGACGAACTTGCCTTGGTCTCCTGCGTTTCGGGCTTGTTTTTCGACCATGTGGCGTGCGGAGGCTTTGGCTTGTTCGGCGAATCTGCGTTGCAGTTCGACGAGTGATTTGCCGGTGCCGAGCGTTTTGACGGGTCCTCGCGCGTGTCGTCGGCCGTGCTGGTTCTTGCGGTTGGGCGGCAGCTGCTGTTCCACGGCGAAGGTCATGCGCAGGTATGGCGCGAGCTTGTTCCATAGTTCGCCGGTGAGGACTTCCGGGTGGATTTGCGCGCCGACGATACTGATGGCCGCCTGCGTGAACACGTGCGGCAGGTCGGGCCATGCGGCCATGCCATCCTCGTTTTCGGGGGCGATGTCAGGCTTTTGCTGGCTGCCGGAGCCCGGCAGGTCGGGATAGCGTTTGTCGATCCAGGCGCGGATTTTGCGTGCCGTGTCCGGAGCGGGCACGAACTGCACGCGCAACGTTTTCGGCAGCGACTTGATCATGCCGACGATCAGCTCGTCCAACAATCCCGGCACATTCCACGAGAACTGTTCCGGAGTCAGTCGAGACAATGCTTTCAACGGCACATGCACGGTGACGCCGTCGTTTGGGTCGTGCGGGTCGTAGATGTAGCTCAACCTTAGATCGATGGGGGAGCCGTCGGTGCCGAGCGTATGCCAATGGTCGGGATAGTCGTCCAGGGACACCGAATCGGAGCCGGCGAGACGCTCCACCTTGTCCGGATCGAAATCCAGCAGATCGGGCTGCTCGTCGTGCTTCGTCTTCCACCATTTCGCCAAATCGGCCACGCTGGTGACGGTGTTGGGGATGATGACGTTGTAGAAGTCGAACAGATCCTCGTCACCGACGGTCTGCGCCACCTGGCGGGTGCGGCTCGCATCATCGGCTGCATCCTCGAGGATGTCCCGGTTCCTGGTGACGAAATCATCATAGGAGAACCGTTGCTGGATGTCGCCCTCCACCAGACCCTGCCGGATGAGGAAATCGCGCGCCTCAAGCGGATTGATGCGCCCCCACTGCACGGTGCGGTCCTGCACGATCGGCAGGCCGTACAGGAGCACCTTCGCGCTCGCCACGGCCGAGCCGCGCGAACCGGACCAGTGCGGATCCGCGTACGTGGTACGGGTGAGTGCTCCGGCGAGCGGCTCCGCCCATGCGGGATCAATCTGCGCGGAATACCGCGCCCACAGCCGGCTTGTCTCCACCAGTTCGGTGCTCATCACCCATTGCGGTGTCGATTTGGCTACGGCGGAGGCGGGGAACAGGGCGAAATGCGTGCCGCGCGCGCCCTGATAGTCGTTCTTCGCCATCTTCTGCGCGCGTTTCATCGCACGAGCGCGTGCCGCACCCTTCAAACCAGCGAAATCGGATGCCTTCGGCTCGCGCGTGACCTGCATGCCCATCATGGACAGCAGGCCGGAAAGCATGGACGTGTGGATGCCCTGCGCGTCCCATGAGCAGCACAGCGAATGCGCTGCCTGCTGGTTAAGCGGCAGCTGGCGGATCTCCAACGGTGGACGGGACACGGGAATCGGCTCGCCAAGCTTGAATTTGAACTCCTGGCACATTTCGCGCAGCTGGGCGACCAAATCCTTCCATTGGCGCATGCGCAGCCAACTCAAGTACTCGGTCTTGCAGATGCGGCGCAGCGCGGAATTGCTCGGCTCGCCATCCGCTTGGAACACGCGGTCCCACAGGTTCAACGCGGTCAGGAAATCACTGGTCGGGTCCGCATACCGGTTGTGGATCCGATCCGCCTCCTCACGGTTCTCGTCGGGACGTTCGCGCGGATCCTGCAGGCTCAGGAACGCGACTACTACCAGCACCGCCGCCAGAGTGTTCGGCGTGGTCGACTTCGCGGCTTCGATGACCATACGGCCCAAACGCACGTCGATCGGAATACGTGCCAGCAGACGGCCGGTATGCGTCAACACCACCTCGCCATGCTTGCGCGCCACGGCCTTCAGCTCGGTCAGCTCGTTGAAACCATCCGACACGGCCTTCATATCCGGCGGATCGATGAAACCGAAATCCGTCACATCCTTCGCCGTACGCGCCACACCCACCGACAGCATGTGCAGCACGACCGCGCCCAGGGACGTGCGCAGAATCTCCGGCTCCGTGAATTCGGGACGCGTCTCGAAATCCTCACGCGAATACAAGCGGATCGCAATGCCGTCGGCGATACGGCCGCAACGGCCCGAACGCTGGTTCGCGCTCGCCTGGCTGATCGGCTCGATAGGCAGACGCTGCACCTTCGCCGTCTTCGAATAGCGGGAGATACGCGCCGTGCCCGGATCGACCACATAGCGGATGCCCGGCACCGTCAGCGACGTTTCGGCGACATTCGTGGCGATCACAATACGCTGATGCGTATGCGGTTCGAACACCTTATGCTGTTCCTTCGAAGACAACCGTGCGAACAACGGCACGATCTCGATCGCATCCGGCCTGCGCATATCCGCCGCGCGCGGACCGTTCGGTGCCGCGCGTTCTCGAAATCGTGGATGTCGCGCTCGCCGGAAGCGAACACGAGAATGTCGCGCGGACCACGGTCGTGCGTGGAATGGATCACCAATTCGGCGCAGGCGCGCGCCACCGCGGTGGGCATGTCCACGTTCGTGTCGCGCGAATCACGGCCGTCCCTGCCATCCGGCGCGGCCGACAGCGCCTCGTAATCCGCGTCGCCGGGCATCGCGCCCGTTTCGAAACCCGGCACCGAACGCATCAGCGCCGGCGCGGTGCCCAACGGCTCATACACGACCTGCACCGGATACGTGCGTCCCGACACTTCGATGACCGGCACCTTCGCATGCAGCGCGTGTTCGAAATGCTCCTGGAACTTCACCGAATCGATTGTCGCGGACGTGATGACGAGCTTCAGGTCGCGCCGCTTGGGCAGCAGCGCCGTCAGATAGCCGAGCAGGAAATCGATGTTCAGACTGCGCTCATGCGCCTCGTCGATGATGATCGTGTCGTACTGCATGAGCTTCGGATCGCGTTGGATCTGCGCCAGCAGAATACCGTCCGTCACGACGCGCAGGCGCGTCTTCGGCGAGCTTTCGTCCGTGAAACGCACCTGATAGCCGACTTCCTCACCCAACGTCACGCCCATTTCGCTGGCGATTCGTTCGGCGACGGTACGTGCGGCAAGCCTGCGCGGCTGCGTGTGCACGATCTGCCTGCCGTGCGAACCGCGCCCCAGCTCAAGCAGGATCTTCGGCAGCTGCGTGGTCTTGCCGGAACCCGTCTGTCCGGAGACGATCACCACCTGGCTCGACTTGACGGCTTCGGCGATTTCGTCGCGAGCCGCGGAAACCGGCAGTTCGGAAGGATATTCGAATCTCATGCCCTCACAACCTCGATGACGCGGAAGCCTTTCGAACTCGCGTACTTGCCCACTTCAAACCCGTCGCCCAACTGCGTGGCGAGCCACGGAATCAGCGAATCGGAACCCAGATTCCTCTGCACCACCAGATAGGCGGCACCGCCCGCGTTAAGCCGCGGCAGCCACGTCATCAGCAGCTCGTGCAGAGCCTCCTTGCCGACGCGGATCGGCGGATTCGACCAGATCAGATCGAACGTGAGAACGGCCGGAACCTGCTCGGCGGTGACGGCATGGATATTGCCCATGCCGTTCAACTCGGCGTTGCGGCGCGTGAGCTCAAGCGCGCGTTCGTTCACATCCAACGCCCAGATATCGGCCTTGGGCGATTCGAAACCCAACGTCAGCGCGATCGGACCCCAACCGCAGCCCAGATCAAGGAACGTGCCCTCCTCCGGCGGTTCCGGCGCCTGGCGAAGCAGCACCGACGTGCCCAAATCCACACGATTGCCGGAAAACACGCCGTTCGACACTTCCACATCCGCCTCATTGCCACGCAACGTGACATGCAGCTTCCTGCGCACGTCCTTCGACTGCGGTTCCGCCGCGAAATACTGCTCGGCCTGTGCCATGCTCTCTCCTTGCAAACGTTCGTCCTCCGGCATCCGCGCGGTAATCGCGTCCACGTGGCGAAAACGGTGATGCCCATGTCTCTAGACAATGATGATAATAAAGACACCATAGTTTAACCGTGAGAGGTGCCATTGAGCCAAGAGAACGATATCGAGCAGAGCATGACCGCAGGCGACGTCGGGGGAGTGCTCGCCGACCAATCCGACGTGCTGCTTGATACCGACGGCGGGGAACACTTTCGCGAAACCCACGACGAACAGTGGCAGGAACGCGAATCCCGCAACGCATTGAAGCATGTGGCGGGTCTGGGCGAGATCCAGGACGTCACCGAAGTCGAATACCGTAAAGTCAGGCTCGAACGCGTCGTGCTCGTAGGCGTATGGTCCAGCCGCGAGACCACGCAGGCCGCGGCCGAGGAATCGCTCCGAGAACTCGCCGCGCTCGCCGAAACCGCGGGCGCCGTGGTGTGCGACGGTCTGCTGCAGCATCGCATCAAGCCGGATGCGGCCACATACGTGGGTTCCGGCAAGGCGCGCGAACTGGCCGGCATCGTGGCGCAGGACGAGGCGGACACCATCGTCGTCGACGATGATCTGCCGCCGAGCCAACGACGCGCATTGGAAGACGCCACCAAAGTGAAGGTGGTCGACCGCACCGCCGTCATCCTCGACATCTTCGCACAGCATGCGACTTCGCGCGAAGGCAAGGCGCAGGTGGAGCTGGCACAGCTCGAATACATGCTGCCGCGACTGCGCGGCTGTTGCCGGCGT
>OBYK01000434.1_pt1 | contig 21404 bp, 15 predicted proteins | sample 1476721 | NCBI WGS metagenome assembly OBYK01 (sample SAMEA2580191, study PRJEB22360) | human gut metagenome | biome: human gut; feature: human-associated habitat; material: faeces | place: Denmark | collected 2008/2010
CACCAAGACCCCGAACCGTTCCCCGGCTTAACAACAAACCCGGCTTAATCGGAATGGATGATTGGATGTTCCCCGTCCCTGAGCGTGGCGACCGCGTCAAGGAGCATCCGGTTCGCCATGTCGGCGTTCGGGGAGCGCGACAAGGTCCAGGAGACCACCATCCCGTCGAAGCAGTCGACCACCGGGGAAAGCCAGCACTTGTACCCGTCCATGGTGAACTGGGTGACGTCCGTGACCCACAGCATGTTCGGCGCGTCGGCGTGGAAGTCCCGCTCCACGAGGTTCGCCGGGGCCTCGCCGATCTCGCCGGCGTAGGAGCTCCACCGCTTCGGCCGCTTCAGGTACACGGGCCGCATGGCCCCCTCGCGCATGATCCGCCTGACGACCTTCTCCGAGACGACGATCGGGTCGGACTCGTCAAGGCGCAGCATGCGGTGGATGGTCCGGTATCCCCATGCGCGCCCACCCTGCTCGAACAGGCCGGCGACGCGGGCCCGCAGCACGGCGTACCTGTCGCCCGCGGCGATCGCGCCGCGCTCGTAATAGTAGGTGCTGCGTTTCAGCCCCACGGCCTTCAGACAGGCCGCCAGGCCGAATTCACCCCTGATCGCGTCGACGACCCGCGTCCTCTCCCTGTTCGTCAGCATGGACGGGTCGAGGCGCGGGTCGTCGGCTTTTAAAACATCGATCGTCTCCCGCATCACCGCGTTCTCCAGCCGCAGGACCTCCACCTGCCGGCGCAGCTCCTCCACGTCATCGCCGGCCGCGGGCATCGGTTCGGCCGGCATCGGCGCGTTTCTCCTGTCCATCAGTCCCAGTATCCCCTCGCTCCGGTAGCGGCGCATCCACTGGTACACGCTCGTCGGCGTGCAACCCGCGTCGCGCGCCACGCGGGCGAGGGGCTCGCCCTCGAGCGCGCGTCTGGCCGCATTCGTCTTGCATTCCAGCGTATACGAACGCCTGCACGCGCCCGTGATCTCGTCGGCCTCCGCGTCCAGCATCGCGTTCAACAGCTGTTCGACCTTCTCCGACACCAACCGGTCCAGCTTCGTCTCGAGCATGTTCTCGTCGACCTGTAGAATCTGATTCGGCATGGTTCCGTCGCCTTCCTAAATAGGTTGATTTGGTTTGGCGACTGAAATCGTACCCGGACGACGGACCATGTCTCTCAACTCAAGCCTCAACCAAAATGCGCAACAAACCGGGCGTTATCAATCGGACACATTGGAGTCGGACAGGCTAAGCTGCATAGAACACCGCATCTAATCGGTTCGACACGCGCATTTCACTGCGCGACTGGACATTGACGTCCCTTTCGAGGTAATATCGAACCGGTTCGATACATACGTGAGTATGCAAATACGTAAACAACAAACAGGCAGATGCGCACGCAAATTGCACCCGCGCCCATGAGCCAAGGGAGGTCCCATGAAAAACAAAGTGCAACTCATCACATACGCCGATCGTCTCGGCGATGGCACTCTTAGCTCGATGACCGACATCCTGCGCACCCGCTTCGACGGCGTGTATGACGGCGTGCATATCCTGCCGTTCTTCACTCCGTTCGATGGTGCGGATGCAGGCTTCGACCCGATCGACCATACCAAAGTCGACGAACGTCTCGGCAGCTGGGACGACGTCGCCGAACTCTCCAAGACCCACAACATCATGGTCGACGCCATCGTCAACCACATGAGTTGGGAATCCAAGCAGTTCCAAGATGTGCTTGAAAAAGGTGAGGAATCCGAGTATTACCCGATGTTTCTGACCATGAGCTCCGTGTTCCCGAACGGCGCCACCGAAGAAGACCTGGCCGGCATCTACCGCCCGCGCCCGGGCCTGCCGTTCACCCACTACAAGTTCGCCGGCAAGACGCGCTTGGTCTGGGTGAGCTTCACCCCGCAGCAGGTTGATATTGACACCGATTCCGACAAGGGTTGGGAATACCTCATGTCGATTTTCGACCAGATGGCCGCCTCTCACGTCAGCTACATCCGCCTCGACGCCGTCGGCTACGGCGCTAAGGAAGCTGGCACGAGCTGCTTCATGACTCCGAAGACGTTCAAGCTGATCTCCCGTCTGCGTGAGGAAGGCGTCAAGCGAGGCCTCGAAATTCTCATTGAGGTGCATAGCTACTACAAGAAGCAGGTTGAAATCGCCTCCAAGGTGGACCGCGTCTACGACTTCGCCCTGCCGCCGCTGCTCCTGCACTCGCTGTTCACCGGCCACGTCGAGCCCGTCGCCCACTGGACCGACATACGCCCGAACAACGCCGTCACCGTACTCGACACGCACGACGGCATCGGCGTGATCGACATCGGCTCCGATCAGCTCGACCGCAGCCTCAAGGGCCTCGTGCCCGACGAGGACGTCGATAATCTGGTCAACACCATCCACGCCAACACCCACGGCGAATCCCAGGCCGCCACCGGTGCCGCCGCGTCCAACCTCGACCTCTACCAGGTCAACTCCACGTACTACTCGTCCCTCGGCTGCAACGACCAGCACTACTTGGCCGCCCGCGCCGTGCAGTTCTTCCTGCCGGGCGTGCCGCAGGTCTACTACGTGGGCGCGCTCGCCGGCCGCAACGACATGGAACTGCTGCGCCGCACCAACAACGGCCGCGACATCAACCGCCACTACTACTCCACCGCCGAAATCGATGAAAACCTCGAACGCCCGGTGGTCAAGGCCCTGAACGCCCTGGCCAAGTTCCGCAACGAACTGCCTGCATTCGATGGCGAGTTCAGCTACGAGGTCGATGGCGACACGTCCATCACCTTCCGCTGGACCGCCGCCGACGGCACGTCCACGGCCGCCCTCACCTTCGAGCCCGGACGCGGCCTCGGCACAGACAACACCACCCCGGTTGCCAGCCTTGCCTGGAGCGATGCCGCCGGCGACCACGAAACCCACGATCTGCTCGCCAACCCGCCGATTGCCGATATCGACTAACCGTTGGCCCATAAACGCCACTCCGCTGTGCGCGCTCCAAGTAGTGCGCCCGGCGTAAGCTGGGTTCATGGAGAGCAAACCGCCCGCAGTGCACTGAAGCCAGTGCGCCCGGGCGGTTTTGCGTATGCGGGGTTGAAGGTCATGCTCCTGCGGGCGCGGCCCAAGCATCCCGCCGGAATCGACGAGACGAGCAGCAGAACAGAGAAAGAGCAGCATCATGTTGGAACCGTATGTGCGTCCGGGTATTGATGATCGCCCGGATTTGGACAAGGTCCTAAGTCCCGAAGACAAAGCCGCCGTGGCCAGACTGGCCATCAAGAATCGCCGCCGCCCGCCCGAAGCCTCTGCGGACCAGCCTGAGGCCCAGGCTGTGCGATTGGCTTCCGCCGGTTCTTCGGCAGCCGCTGCTGCAGCCGCCAGTGTGGACACTCCCGCGCCGGATATGTCGTCCGCCTACCTCGACATGCGCGATCCCATGGTCGCCGTCAATGGCCAACGCCCTACCGCAGGTCAGGTCTCCCGACTCAACTGGGGTTTCTTCGCTGCTTCAATTCTGGTCGGCGCACCTTGGGTGGCGTTGAACACCATTGCCATGCCCAACGCGATTGCGCGTACGTTCGGCTATGACACTGCTGTTGCCGGTCATATCGCCATCAATCCGGCCACTGGCCGCCCGTTGCCCGTCGCCACCGAATTGGCGATGCCCCTGGCCGCGTTGGTGATTGTCGGCGTAGTGGCCTCCATGTTTGCGATGCCGCTGATTTCAGTGTTGTCCGACCGCACACGCACGCCATTGGGCCGTCGTACCCCGTGGATGGTTGGCGGAGGTCTGCTGTGCGCGCTGATCACGCTGATTCTGGGGCAGAATATCGGCATCATTGTGCTTTGTATTTTCTGGGTGTTCCTACAGTTCGCCTATGCGATGCTTTCCGTGCCGTTGACCAGCGCCATCAGCGAACGGGTGCCCGACAAGTTCCGCCCTCGCATCGAACGCTGGCATGGCATCGGTGTGATGCTCGGCCAAGCGCTTGGCGTGTGCATGGGTGCGCTTGGTGTGATGTTCAATTCGTTTGCGCCGTTTAGTTACACCGCCGTGCTATTTGCAGTGTCCGGTATTGCCACCGTATTGATTCTGCCCAAGGAGCCTTCTAGCGCTGAGCAGCCGAACCAGCTTTTTGACCGCAGTCAGGTACTTGACCAATTGCGCCCGCCGGCCCACGCTCCCGAGTTCTCCCGGGTGTTCGCCGCCCGTACGTGCATGATGGCCGGTGTTGGGCTGACCGGTGTGTTTCTGTGGTATCTCGTACGTTTCTGGGTTTATGGCAAGGCCGTGGTACTTACGTCCGCGCCGCTGACCATTCCGGCCGGATTCCTCATTGCCGGTATGGCTGTGGCCACATTGATCGGTGCCGCGCTCGCCTCCTGGGCCGCCGGGCCGATTTCCGAGCGAATCGAGGAAAAGAACATTCCCGTGGCCCGTGTGGTGGCCGGTGCCTGCCTGCTGTATGCCGCTGGTTTGGCGCTCGCATGGGGCCTTGGCGTCTGGTCCACCGGCACTGCCCGTGAAAACGGCATGCTGCTGTTTGCGTTGATTTCCGGATTCGCCTTTGGCGTCTATGATTCGCTCGGACTTGAACTGGTGATGGACTCTTTGCCCGACCCGCGCCGAGCCGGCCACGACCTCGGCATTTATGCGCTCGCCAACTCGGCCGGTCTGGCGCTCGCCGCCATCATCGGCGCGCTACTGGTGAACGCCTTCGAGCATAGCTTCGGCTATTACCTGCTCTTCCCGTCCGCCATCGTCATGGTGCTGCTGGCCGGAATCGTCACCCTTACCACCAAATCTGCCGAATAATAAACCGGTTCGAGTACACTGGTCAGCAGTGATCCAGTCCAGTACTCGCAGGGGAGCAAAACCATGGTCGGCATGCGCGACGTAGCCAAAGCGGCAGGGGTGTCCTTAAGCACCGTTTCGTTGGTGGTCAACAACACCGGCTACGTCTCGGCCGATATGCGTGCCAAAGTCGAGTCCGCGATGCGCCAGCTCAACTACATTCCCAACGAGCTGGCCCGCAACCTCTACCGAAACCGCACCAACACCATCGGCGTGATCATGCCGACCATCGCCCACCCGTTCTTCTCCACACTCACCGCGCATCTGCAGCGCGAGTTCGCCGCGCGCGACCTCAAAACCCTGCTCTGCTCCACCGCCGATACAGACAAGGGCGAGAGCGAGTACATCGACATGCCCCAGCGGCACATGATGGACGGCATCATCATGGCGGCCCACACCGAGCATCCGGCCGACTACTGGACCTCCATCCATCGGCCAATTGTCGCTTTCGACCGCACGCTCGGTGAGGGTGTGCCGGTCGTCCGGTCTGATCATGAACAGGGAGGCCGTCTGATTGCGCGCCAGCTCATCGATTCCGGCGCGCGCCACGTGGTGCTCGTTGGTGGCCCGCGTTCCCAGTTCGCGGAAGGCACCACTTTCCCCACGATTCGCTACCATCTCACCGTCGAGCGTCTGCTGGCTGAGGCCGGCATTGCCTGCGATTATGTCGAAGCCGGCACCGTGGCCGACATCGCCGCCCACGAAGCCACCGCATGCGCCATTTTCGAACAGTATCCTGATGTCGACGCCATCGTCGGCTCCGATGTGGTGGCATCCGTGGCATTGCAGGAAGCCTCACGACGGGGTATCGAGGTGCCTGCTGATCTGCAAGTCATCGCCTATGACGGCACTCTCATGGCCGAAACCGCCGGCAAACGCCTGACCGCGATTCGACAGGACTTCCCGGCCATCGCCGCCGCGCTCGCCGTCCGCATGGACTCACAGATCGCCGCCGACGGTGGCCCCGCCTCTCCGGCCAAGAACGATAGCGCTTCGGACGTTGACACCCAACCCACTCCCGAAGAAGTCATCCCCGTAGCCCTCATCCCCGGCGAAACCACCCGGTGACTCCTATCTTGGCTCCCCTCTCTGAGGCTGAGCTGTGAAGCAAACAGTCCGGTGGACTGTTTGTAGGCGAAGGCGAGCCGGGAGGCGAGCAGGCAGACTGCGGGCGGTAGCCCGTCTGTAATTGCGGCCGAGCTGGCGGCGTAGGCGACTGAGGGGAGCCGAGTCACGGCCGCCCACAGTCACCCATCTCACATGACTCCTACGTCACAATGTCCACAATGTGAACCCTTGCTGGATTGGCAAGACAGCCAGACCTATGTTTACATTCCAGTTCAGGTCGAACGGCCTGAGGAAATACTGAAAGGAGGCCACGCGATGACTGGATTCAATGCTTCTGCGTTTGTATCCGCACGAATTATTAGCCCGTCTTCGCTGGCGGACTAATTCGGCATTGATGCTTGAAGCCCCGTCAACGAAGGCAGGGCCAATCAAGCTGACACAATCGGTAAGGCCCTGCAAGATGCGGGGCTTTTTTTGTTGCGCTCACAAGGCTTACGGCAGAATCCCGCAGACGGAAACGGTAGCGGACAGTACACGGCAACAACACAGCAACAGAACAACAACCTCCCTGTGAGACGAAATAATCGCCCGCCAATGAGAGTGAACGAGAGCAAAACAGGAGTAACAATGACTGCAGCAGTCGAAGAGACTGGCTTAGGGCAGGCGGCAGGTAAAGCCGCTACCTTGGTACGCGATTCGGTCAAGACCGTGATCGCCGCATCGATGGTCGGTACCGCCATCGAATTCTATGACTTCTACGCCTACGGCACCGCCGCGGCAAACTACTTCCCGCACATCTTCTTCTCCGCGAAGGACAACCCCACCGTCGCACTGCTGATGAGCTTGCTGACCTTCGCCATCGCCTTCATCGCCCGCCCGCTGGGCTCGCTGATCTTCGGCCACTTCGGTGACCGCATGGGCCGCAAGACCACGCTGGTCGTCAGCCTGATGACCATGGGTGTCGGCACCTTCCTGATTGGCTGCCTGCCCACCTACGATCAGGTCGGCGTTGGCGCAGTCGCCATCCTCTGCCTGCTGCGCTTCATCCAGGGCATCGGCCTGGGCGGCGAATGGTCCGGCGCGGCACTGGTCGCCACCGAGAACGCGCCTGAAGACAAGCGCGCACTGTACGGCTCCTTCCCGGAGCTCGGTGCCCCGATCGGCTTCTTCCTGTCCAACGGCACCTACTTCGTGCTCGAATCCTTCAACAATCAGGACGCGATGCTGGCTTGGGGCTGGCGTGTGCCGTTCCTGCTGTCCGCCATCCTGGTGATCGTCGGCCTCGTGGTTCGCGTTCACATGGAGGAGACCCCGATCTTCCGTATGGCTCAGGAGCAGAAGAAGGTCGTCAAGTCCCCGCTGACCGAGGTCTTCCGCAAGTCTTGGCGTCAGGTGCTGCAGGCCACCTTCCTCGTGGCCGTGACCTACACGCTGTTCTACACGCTCGCCACCTGGTCCCTCGCTTGGGGCACCAAGGAGCAGGGCGAAGGCGGCGGCGGCCTTGGCTTCACCAACCAGGAATACCTGCTCATGCTCATGATCTCCATCTGCGTGTTCGCCCTGTTCATCGTGCTGTCCTGCCTGTACGCGGACAAGATCGGCCGCAAGCGCGTGCTGACCTTCTCCTCCTGCGCACTCGTCGTGTTCGCCGCGCTCTTCCCGTTCCTGCTGGACGGTGGTCTGGTCGGGCAGAAGAACTTCCTCGCCACCATGGTGTTCCTGTGCGTCGGCTTCGCCCTGATGGGCGTCGCCTTCGGCCCGATCGGCGCGTTCCTGCCTGAACTGTTCGAGGCGAACGTGCGCTACTCCGGGTCCGGCATCGGCTACAACCTGGCCGCCATCGTCGGTGCGGCGTTCGTGCCGACCATCGCCACTTGGCTGAGCTCCCATTGGGGCGTTCACTCCGTGGGCCTCTACCTCGCCGTGATGGCCGTGTGCTGCCTGGTGTCGGTCCTGACCTGCCGCGAGACGAAGGACGCTGACTTTACCAAGTGAAATCCTCCATAACTAAATATCGCCAAGTTCACAACATGAAAAATCTCAATTCCACGAAGTGAACCCCTGCGAGGCTTTTCCGGTGCAACAGGACTAAACCTGCATATCGGAAAAGCCCACAAGGAAAGCCACAACAGAATATCGCTCAGCGAAACCCCGCAGAGCACAAGAAAATTTCAACCCCCATAAACAAATAAATAAAAGGAGCGCCAAAAATGGCAGCAACTATCTGGTACGAGAAGGACGCCGATCTGTCCGTGTTCGATGGCAAGAAGGTCGCCATCTTGGGCTACGGCTCTCAGGGTCACGCTCACGCACTGAACCTGCGTGACTCCGGTGTCGACGTGGTCGTCGGCCTGCGTCCGACCTCCAAGTCTGTCGAGTTCGCCAAGGAGCAGGGTCTTGAGGTCAAGCCGGTCGGCGAGGCCGTCGCCGAGGCCGACGTGGTGATGATCCTGCTGCCCGACCAGTACCAGGCCAAGGTCTATCAGGAGGAGGTCGAGCCGAACCTGAAGCCGGGCGCCGCGCTGGCCTTCGCCCACGGCTTCAACATCCACTACGGCTACATCAAGCCGGGCGCCGATCATCCGGTGTTCATGGTCGCGCCGAAGGGCCCGGGCCACATCGTGCGCCGCGAGTACGCGGCCGGCCGTGGCGTCCCGGTCGTCGTTGCCGTTGAGCAGGATCCGGACGGCAAGACCTGGCCGCTGTGCCTGGCTTACGCCAAGGCTCTGGGCGCTCTGCGTGCGGGTGCCATCAAGACCACCTTCACCGAGGAGACCGAGACCGATCTGTTCGGTGAGCAGGACGTCCTCATGGGTGGCATCAACCACCTGTGTGACCTCGGTTTCGACGTGCTGACCGAGGCTGGCTACCAGCCGGAGATCGCCTACTTCGAGGTGTTCCACGAGCTGAAGATGCTGGTCGACCTGGCCAACGAGGGTGGCCTGAACAAGGCCCGTTGGTCCTGCTCCGACACCGCCCAGTACGGCGACTACACCTCCACGGTCATCACCGAGGAGACCAAGAAGCGCATGCAGTACCAGCTCAAGCGCATTCAGGACGGCTCCTTCGCCAAGGAGTTCATGGACGACCAGGCCGCTGGCGCCCCGAAGTTCAAGAAGCTGCAGGAAGAGTTCTCTCACCCGCACCTCGAGACCGTCGGCCCGAAGCTGCGCGCCATGTTCTCCTGGAACAACGCCGAGGCCAAGGACAAGGACGAGGCCGAGTCCTTCAACGGCAAGATCGCTCGTACCCAGGTTCAGTGATTGCCGCCCCTGAAGGGGATTTAAGCTAGCAAACCGCCGTTCCCGCCCATACGGGAGCGGCGGTTTTGTGTTGTTGCGCGCAGCGAATCATTCTCAATAACAACTATGCGCTGATTTCTTGCAGGCAAACGAACACCGAATATGCAAGATCGTTGATATCTCAGCCTTTCCCCATATGTGGGATTGTGCGATTCTGTTCAAAAGGGTGCAGAGTTGTTATCGAGAATCGTTCTCTGCACACGGCTGTCCATACTCCAATAGTGGCCTAGCTCACGTTGTGGACTCCAGCGGGGCTGCGACGGCGTTCTCGGTAGGATTGATTTCGGTTTGAAGGACACAATCCTCGCAACACAGGACTTATCTGCACACCGTAGATACCCCGGCGCCCAGCGGCGCCACACCCCACTACTGAAAAGGAGTGCCAATAATGGCAGCACAAATCTGGTATGAGAACGACGGCGATCTTTCCGTCCTCGAAGGCAAGAAAGTCGCAATCATCGGCTACGGCTCCCAGGGCCACGCCCACGCGCTGAACCTTCGCGATTCCGGTGTCGACGTGGTCGTCGGTCTGCGTCCGACCTCCAAGTCGGTCGACTTCGCCAAGGAGCAGGGCCTCGAGGTCAAGTCCGTGGCCGAAGCTTCCGCCGAAGCCGACGTGATTATGATTCTGGCCCCCGACCAGTACCAGCGCACCATCTGGGCCAACGACATCGAGCCCAACATCAAGCCGGGTGCCGCCGTCGCCTTCGCTCATGGCTTCAACATTCACTACGGCTACATCAAGCCCACCGAGGATCACCCGGTGTTCATGGTTGCCCCGAAGGGCCCGGGCCACATCGTTCGTCGTGAGTACGCCGCTGGCCGTGGCGTGCCGGTCGTCGTGGCCGTCGAGCAGGATCCGCGTGGCGATGGTTGGGCTCTGACCCTGGCCTACGCCAAGGCCCTCGGTGCTCTGCGCGCCGGTGCCATCAAGACCACCTTCAAGGAAGAGACCGAGACCGATCTCTTCGGCGAGCAGAACGTGCTCATGGGTGGCGTGAACAAGCTCGTCGAGATGGGCTTCGAAGTCCTGACCGACGCCGGCTACCAGCCGGAGATCGCCTACTTCGAGGTCTGCCACGAGCTCAAGATGCTCGTCGATCTGATGAACGAGGGCGGCCTGAACAAGGCTCGTTGGTCCTGCTCCGACACCGCCCAGTACGGCGACTACGTCAACACCGTCATCAACGAGGACTGCCGCAAGCGCATGGAATACCACCTGCAGCGCATCCAGGACGGCTCCTTCGCCAAGGAGTTCATCGACGATCAGGATGCCGGCGCCCCGCACTTCAAGGAACTGCAGGAGAAGTACTCCAACGAGCGCATCGAGACCGTCGGCCCGAAGCTGCGCGCCATGTTCTCCTGGAACAAGGATGGCGTCAAGGATGCCGACGAGGCCAACTCCTTCACCGGCAAGATCGCCCGCGCCCAGGTTCAGTGATTCTTCCTTGGCTCCCCTCGGGTGAGGTGCGAACGGACAGCGAGCCGGCAATCGCAGCCTTCAGGCTGTCCGTGTTGCAGTACGCTGGCGCGTAAGCGCCTGAGGGTGGTCCCCAGTGCATACCAAAAGGCCGCCGCTCCGATTCATTCGGAACGGCGGCCTTTCGCTTATTCCAAGGGATCTACTTGATAACCCACGCAGAAGTGTCGGTGGGGAGCTGGCCTTCGGGGGTCAGCGGGCCGGACGCCAGCACCACGGAGCCATCGGGCAGCGCGACCGGGGCATTGCCGAAGTTGGTGATTGAGGTGAACACCCGCCCGCCAACCGCCGCGCGGGTGTACGCCACCACATCGTCGCCCATGTCCACCTGCTCGGCCGTGGTGTCGCGCGTGGCGGTCAGCGACTCCTGGCGAATCGCCAGTGCGGCGCGATACAGCGCGAGCATCGAGTCCGGGTCGGCTTGCTCCACGTCCACCGCGTAATCCTTGAACCACAGCGGTTGCGGCAGGTGCGGGTCGGCGGCCGGCGTCACGCCCTCAGCGCGCGTAGCCGGCGAGAAGCCGAAGGAAGCGCCCGTGCCGAACTGGCCGGCGGCGCACAGCGGCACATGGTTCTCGCCGGTACCGTCATCGGCCGGAGTCGGACGGCTGAAATCGGCCAAGGCCGGCTCATCGGCGGCGGTCCACGGCAGCGGCACGCGGCAGCCGTCGCGGCCCTTGTCCATCGTGGCCTGAGCGGTGTGGAAAGCGGTCGGATCCTCCAAGTGATCCCACGGAATATCGGCCACCTCAAACAGGCCCAGCTCCTCGCCCTGATAGATATAGGCGGCGCCGGGCAGGCCGAGCTCCATCAAAGCGGCGGCGCGGGCGCGGCGGGTGCCAAGCTCGCGATCCTCGGGATAGGTAGTGCCGTTGCGCAGCAGCCAGTCGTGCGGCAGCTGGTGGTAGGGCGCGCCCTTGATCTGCGGCAGGCCGTAACGGGAGGGGCTGCGCGGCACGTCGTGATTGTTCATGACCCACGTGGTGGTGGAACCGCCGGTTTCGGCCGCCGCCTTGAGTCCGGCGGCGATGGCCTCGCGGAACTCGTCGGCATACCAGTTGGCTTGCGCGAAGTCGAAGTTGAAGGACTGGCCCAGCTCGTCCATCGAAGCGTACAGGTGCTGGTGCTCGGGCACCACCCACGCCTCGGCCACGGCAAAGCGCGGCGGGTCGTACTCGTTGAACACCTTGCGCCATTCGCGGTAGATATCGTGCACCTCGCGACGGTCGAACAGCGGGTGGCTGAAGTCATGATTCAGCACGCCGACCACGCTGTATTCGCGGCCGAGCTCTTCCAACGGCTTGGATTCGAGATCCTTGGCCAGGCCGTTCGCCACGTCGATGCGGAAGCCGTCGGTGCCGTGGTCGGACCAGAAACGCAGGGTCTTCTTGAACTCCTCGTGGATGTCCGGATTCTTCCAGTTGACGTCCGGCTGCGCCTTATCGAACAGGTGCAGATACCACTGGCCGTCGGCCACGCGCGCCCAGGCCGGGCCGCCGAAGAAGGATTGCCAGTCGTTGGGCGGCAGTTCGCCGTGCTCGCCGCGGCCGTCGCGGAAGATGTAGCGGTCGCGCGCCGGGGAGCCGGGCTCGGCGGCGAGGGCCTCTTGGAAGAACACGTGCTTGTCGGCGGTGTGGTTGGGCACGATGTCCACGATCACTTTGATGCCGGCCTCGTGCGCGGCCTCGGCCATCGCGTCGAAGTCGTCCATGGTGCCTAGGCGCGGGTCGACGTTGCGGTAGTCGATCACGTCGTAGCCGCCGTCCGCCAGATCCGAGGGGTAGAACGGGGAGAGCCAGATCGCGTCGACGCCGAGGTTCTTCAGGTAATCCATCTTCTCGGTGACGCCGGCGATGTCGCCGAGTCCGTCGCCGTTGACGTCCTTGAAGCTGCGCGGGTAGATCTGGTAGACGACGGCCTGCTTCCACCAGTCGTCATTGAGGTTGTTGGCGGTCATGCCGATTCCTTCCTGTTCCGGGTGCGTTGTGGTTGGGTTGTTCCGGTTGCGCTCGAACTGCTGTGTGAAGGCCCAACCGTTGTATTGATGATGACAACGATATCATGTGAATTACGCATGCAAAAGTCGATTTATCGGCGTTTTGCGGTGGTAACGTAGTCACGCCTGCGCGGACGCTGCTGTTGCGGCAGGCGGCGCGGTGGTTTCGCGCAGTATTAGCGGAGTGTCCGGCCGTACGAATGCCGGTTCGATTGACTTGCCCGCAATGGCATCCAATACCATGTGCCCGGCGGCCACGCCCATTGCGAACGGGTCCTGATGCAGTGTGGTCAGTCCCACGGCGGCGGACAGGGTGGAATCGTCGAAGCCGATGATGGAGATGTCCTGAGGTACCCGCCGCCCGTATTGACGCAGGCGATACAGCACGGGTGCGGCCATTTCATCATCCTCAAAACAGAAGGCGGTGATGCTGGGGGAGGCGTTCAGTACGGCGTTCAATGCCGCGTTGCTTTCGCCAAGACCGCGTTGAATGCTCAGGGGCGTTAGCTCGATCCCCGGATGGGCGGCAGTAGCGTCGATGACGCCCTGCAGGCGAGCCTCGGCACTGTAGCGCATATTGGTTTCGGTCGGTGCGCTGCCGACGAATGCGATATGCCGGTGGCCGAGTGCAATCAGGTGCTCGATGGCCGAACGTGTGGCGGCGTAATCGTCAATGCTCACGCCCGCGTCGAACCCATCGGTGGAGGGAATGTTGATGCCGACAATCGGCACGTGCATATGCTTCAGTCGCTCCACTTCAGCCGGCTCAATGTCGAAGGAGCTGACAATCACCGCATCCGCATTGCGTCGCACGGGCAAATCCGCAAAGAAGTCATGGCGCTCGGCGGCGTTGCGCATGGGGTAGGGCACAGTGTCGTAGCCGGAGGGGCGCAGCGCCGAGTCAAGGCCGGCGAAGATGTTTGCATTGAACCAGGTGGTGATGGTCTCGCTGGCCAGCAGCGCAATGCGGAACGACTGGCCGGACTTCAGTGCGGCGGCCGAGCGAGAGACGGAGTAGTCGAGCTTTTCGGCCGCGGTCATCACTCGGTCTCGAGTCTCTGGAAGCACTAGATCCGGCTTGGCGAAGGTTCGGGACACCGTGGATACGGAAACGCCGGCCTCGCGGGCCACCGCTTGAATGCTTGCCTTGGTCATAGCCGTCGCTCCTTCGCCGTCGCGAACAATCATTGTCATGACAACGATAACATGCCCATAACAAGTCATCGTCTTCGGCTATCTCGATTACGAGGGGCTGATTTAGACCAATTTCCCATTGCCGGAATCGATCACCGCTTCTCTCGGCGCATCACGGCGGACAGGGACTGCACGCGTGGCAGGTCGAAGACCTCGTCGGTATGTACCACGTGGCCTGAGCTGTCCGCCAGCGGCACGCGCCAGTTCGAATACTCTCTGGAAGTGCCCGGCTGATTCTGGGAGCGGCATTCACCCACGCCGTCCACCAGCGCTGCCTGCAGCAGCAGCGACGGCGTATCGGTGAGCATGGCGTGCATCGCTTCCACGATTTCCTGCACATGGCCTTCCACATCATCCGCCACGGTCTGCGAGATATAGCCGTTCTCCACCAGACGGTTCATCATGGCCGTGCGCTCGGCCATCGCCGAGGCGGCGAATGCCTCCACCGGCTCGCTCAGGAGATGCAGCTCCTCGCGCAGCTTGACGTGTGCGAAGTTCAGGTAGCCGGCGGTGGGTGGCAGATCGTGCGTGGTCACCGAGGCCAATGCCTGTTTGCGATAGTCCTTGGGTGCACGGTACGGGTCGCCGGCGTTCGGCGAATCGTCCACGCGGTTGAACCATTCCACGTCAGTGCCGAGCACGCCGTGATCGGCCAGAATGCGGCGCACGTAATCCGGTACGGTGCCCAGATCCTCGCCAACCACCATGCCTCCGGCGCGCGTGGCCTCGATGGCCAGTACTCCCAACATCGCCTCGTGGTTGTACGTCACGTATGCGCCGTTGCGGGCACCGAGCCCCTGCGGAATCCACCACAGGCGGAACAAGCCCAGCACATGGTCGATGCGCACCGCGCCCGCGTGCTCGTACATCGAATGCACCATCTCGCGGTACACCTGGTAGCCGGTGGCCTCCAGGTAGCGCGGGTTGAACGGTGGCTGGCCCCAATCCTGGCCCTGCTGGTTATAGAAGTCCGGCGGGCAGCCGACCGTGACGCCACCTGAGGCGAAGCGTTCCGGATTGGCCCAGGCATCCGCGCCGAGCCCGTGCACGCCCACGGCCATGTCCTGCATCAGCCCCAGCGTCATGCCGTGGTCCAGCGCCTCCTGCTGCGCGGCGTTCACCTGCTCGGCAGCGATCCACTGCAGCCAGCGGTTGAACTCGAACAGGTCGTGGTGCTCCTCGACGAGCTGGCGCACGGCCGGGTCGTCGATGGTCTTCTCGAAGAACCAACGGTTCTCGCCCCACGGCGCGCCCCATACCTCGAAGCACAGGCACCATGTGGCGAAGGAATCGAGGTCCGGGCCGGCGGTGGTCTTGAAATGCTCGAATTCGAGCTCGCGCTTGTTGTTGCGGCCCGCTTCGAAGATCAGGCGCAGCGCCGGGCGCTTGGCCTCCCACGCCGCGTTGATGTCCATCGGGGTCGATTCGTCGTTGTGCGCGGCCACCGAATCATGCAGCGCATCCACCTGCGCGCGCACGTCGGCCGGCAGTGTGGCATATTCGGGGATATCCTGCGGCCGGATGTACGTCACGTTGAGGAATCGGCGCGATTCCGGTAGATACGGCGATGGCTCAAGCGGCGGAATCGGCGCGCCGGCGTGAATCGGATTGATGAGCATGAAGTCGGCCTTGGACTTCTCGGCGGCATCTGCCAAAAGACGCTTCAGATCGCCGTAATCGCCGATGCCCCACGATTCGCGGGACCGCACGGAATACATCTGCGTCATCCAGCCCCACCGCTGGTGCTCGGCGACCGCCTCCGGCACGGGAATGCGCGCGGGGGCGGCGATGATGGCCGCCTTGCCCTCGCGCCCGTCAACCGTGACGGTCAGCGTGTGGTAACCCATCGGCAGGTCGGGTGCGATGGTCAAGTCCGGCTTGCCGGAATTGAGGTTCGGCAGCAGGGCAAAGTGGCCAAACGCGGTGCCGTCCTCCAGTTCGATGGAGGCGGTGATGTCCGCGTCCGACGAGCAGTTCAGGGTGATGCCGGTCGGTTTGCCGGTGGTGGCGACGATGGTGGAGGGGAGCAAACGTTTGCTGTTTTCCACCTCAAGTTGGGTCATGGAGCGTACGATGGCCTCGTCGCTGGATGCGTCCACGTCGAGGGCCTTGAGTACGGCGACCAAGGCCGCGTCGCTGATTTCGGTGTAGGTGCCGAGCTGGTCGATGAATGAGGTGGCAAGTCCGCAGGCTTTGGCGAGCTTGATGAGCGGGCGGGCGAGTCGTTCCGTGCTTTCCGCGCGCTGCGGGGCACCGGAAGCGGCGTTGTTGGTGGTGTCTGCGATGGTGCCGGTGCTGGTTGCTGCGTCGTTGCCGTATGCGTCGGTCATGATGACTCCTTGCTTGCAAATCGGGTACTGCTAGTCGTTTGCATTGCTGTTCGAGGGCCGCTCTGCGTTGAGGTTCCGGCAACCTGACAGACCAATGTTCGAGCTGTTCTGCCTCTACCGTAACTCATATTGACAACGATTGCAATACATTCGGTGAGTTGGACGAGGCTAGAGGTGTTGGTGTTTGTCGTGATGGCCCGTTGACTATCCCCAGTCGACTTTGCCGACAGCCTCGCCGGCGGAGGTGAGGTCGAACGGGTTTAACCAAACACGACGAACGATTGCGGGGAGAGCGTCAGCTGCCCGCCGCTCACGGCCGGTTCACCAAGACTGAGCAGCACGTCGGCGTCGGAAGAGAGCTCGTCCGGCAGGTATTCCGTGAGGAATGAGGCGATTGAGGCACCTGAATCGGCGTTGAAATAACTGGAATCGCCTTCGTGCTCCATAGGCGTGTCGGTATTGCGCAGCAACAGGTTGTAGCCGTTCGGGTGGCCGTCCCGGCGCCAGTCGAGGTAGAGGTCCATGTCGAAGCCGGCCTGCATCGATTCGTTCGGATGGCCTGGACGCCATCGGCGGACCGACCTGGGTGGATTCCGATAAGGCGGCCGTATGGGTGACCAACTGGGACACCGAGCGCAACGGCTCCTCGCTCACCACCCGTGACGGCACCAGCTACCTGCTCGCCAACGCCTTCATGCTCGCCTACGATTACGGCCAGCCGCACATCTTCTCCGGCTACTACTACGCCGGCGTCGACGACGGCGCTCCCGGCGCCACCCGCACCTCCGTGCCGGACATGACCTGTCCGACCGACGGCATCGAAACCGCCGGCACCTGGCACTGCGCGCAACGCTGGACCGCCATCCGCGGCATGATCGGCTTCCGCAACGCCGTGGCCGGCACCTTCACCGCCACCGTGGCCAAGGGCTCGGCCGTCGCCCTATACGCCGGCGCGACGCCCGCAAACTGGGCCGGCACCCGGAAATACGATCCGTCCGATCCCGCCTGGTTCACCGGCGAAACACCGCATAAGGGCGATGACACCGCCGCCAAGTCCGCCGATTCCGCAGCGTCCGCCAAGTCAGGCGACGCCAAGTCCGGAAAGGCAACGTCCGATGCCATCCGCCGCGCCGCAACGCTCGCCGCCATCCTCCTGCCCGTCATCGTCGGCGTCACGTTCATGGCGATAGCTCGCAGGAACGGCAAAGCCCAGTCCGACAACAGCGGCCCGAATAACGACTGATTCGGCCCCGCTCAGCCGCGCACCCGCGGCGCGGCGGTGGAGTCGCGTACCAGCAGTTGCACGGGGAAGATCTCGTGCGGCTGGTCCAGGGTGCGCCCCTCGATAAGGTCCAGGGCCTTGCGCGCGGCGGCGACGGCCATGTCGTACGGCTTCTGGCGCACGGTGGTCAGCCCCACCTCGCCCGAGAACGTGCTGTTGTCGAATCCGGTGACGGACAGGTCGGTCGGAATCGCCATGCCGCATTGGCGCAGGCGGAAGAACAGCGGAATCGCCAGCGAATCCTGATGGAAGCACAGGGCAGTCGGGGCGTCGTCGCGCGCGAGCAGCGCGGTGAGGGCGGCGTCGACCGGATCGTCGCCGGCCTGCATGTCCATCGTCTGGCCGGTCACGCCGTCCAGTTCGCTGCACGCCTCCAGGAATCCGGTGACGCGGTTGTGCGAGCTGAAGCCCATCGTGGCATCGAACGTCTCGTACAAATACAACAGGTTGCGGTGGCCGAGCGTGGTCAGATGGCGCACGATCAGCCGGATGCCGGCCTTGTCGTCGATGCCCACGGAGGCGGTGAACCCCTGCGAGGCCGTGTTGATGCCGATGAGCGGGATCCGCGTGGTGTTGAGTCGCCTGATTTCGGCCGGGGTGATGGCGAACGACGAGACGATGACCGCGTCCGCGTTGCCGCGCACCGGCAGTTCGTCGAAGAACTCCTCGCGCGCGCCCGCGTCGCCGATCGGTTGGATGACCAGATCGTAGCCGGCCGATCGCAGCACTTCGTTGAGGCCTTCGATGATGCGCGAGGTGAACCAGTCGAGCTTGCTGCTGCCCACCAGCAGCGCCACGCGGTGGGAGCGGCCCGATTTGAGGATGCCGGCCATGCGGGATACCGAGAAGTCGAGTTGTTGGGCGGCCTCCATCACCTTGGCGCGCGTTTTGGCGGAGACCATGTCAGGGCGGGAGAACGCGCGGGAGACCGTGGCGGTGGAGACGCCTGCTTGCCTGGCGACGTCCTCGATGCTGGCTTTCATGGCCCCTCCCGGTTTTTCAAAGTTGACGGTGTGACAAACTTCTCTTCATTGTAAATCATTGCAGTACGTTTTACGACAGTCATAGTGCAATGGGTTGCGATATTGCGACACGCCGAAAATATAGACCAATATGGTCTCAATAGCTTTGGAATGTAACAGGTTGCAAATGTAACGGTTTGCATGGCTGAGAAAGCCGGGTTGCCGAACTAGTTCGACACCCGTATACTGAACCGTGTTCACTTAGAGCTTGCGAGGAAGTAAGGGAGATAATGAAGATCAAGAAATCTCTCGCCGCGCTGACTGCAACCGTGAGCATTATGGCACTTGCAACCGGTTGCAGTTCGAGCGGTTCGTCAGGCGTCGTCGACACCCAGGCCGACAAGGGCCTGGCCGTCATGGGCGACACCATCACCTACGACCCCAACCACTTGGTCAACGACGGCCAGCCCATCGAACTGGGCTACTGGTCCTGGGGCGACGAAAGCACTGACCCGGTGATCTCCATGCTCCACGAGTACGAGAAGATCCACCCGAACGTCACCTTCAAGATCTCGCAGGTGGCTTGGAGCGACTACTGGGTCAAGACCCCGCTCTCGCTCAAGGGCAACAAGAACGCCCCCGTGCTGTTCAACGTCCACAACTCCGAGGATGCCCTGCTCCGCCCGCACGCCGTCCGCCTCGACGGCGCCAGCGACTGGCGCATCTTCCACCAGGTGGTGCTGCCGATGAGCCGCAATTCCATCGCCGCGCTCGCCATCTTCACCTTCCTGTGGAACTGGGAGGACTACCTCTGGCCGTTCCTCATGATCACCGATGACGACAAGCAGCTGTTGTCGGTGGGCCTCAAGATGTTCTCCGGCCAGTACGGCACCGATTACGGCGGACTGTTCGCCGCCACCTCCGTGACCATCATCCCGGTGGTCATCGTCTACCTGGTGTTCCAGAAGCAGTTCATCGCCGGCATCGCCACCGGCTCTGGCAAGTAAACCCGGCCGGTTTCGGCCGAATCCGAACCGCGCCGCAGTCTCCCACCAGTCCCGGGGAGCCGCGGCCGCATCACTCGTATCATCGTGAATAACCGTACAGAAGGGGTAACCATGGCACAGTCACCACAACTCAAGCAGTCGTCTCCGACCTCGCCCGATCCGCAGGACTTCCGCCTCGACGCCACGCCGGCCATGCGCGCCGACAATGTGGTGTCCGGCGAGCACTGGCGCATCGGACTCATCACCGATTCGCTCGTGCGATTCGAATGGTCCGATTCCGGCGTATTCGAGAACCGCCCGACCCAGACCGTCCTGAACCGCGATTTCGGTAGCCCAGTCGAACGCCGCGTCACCGAGCGTGACGGCCGCGTCATCATCGACACCGCGGCCCTGACCATCGTCTACGACCAGCAGCCGTTCAGCAAGGAAGGCCTGAGCGTGGTCGTCAAAGGCGTGGCCGACACCCAGTTCAACACCTGGCATTACGGCGACGCCCAGCGCGGCAACCTCAAAGGCACCGCCCGCACGCTGGACGAGGCGGACGGCGCCATCGAGCTTGACAACGGCGTGATCTCGCGCGATGGCTGGGCCGTCATCGACGATTCCGCCGCCAACATCATCATCGAAACCGACACGGTGAACGGCAAGGCGAACCCGTTCGGCACCTGGGTATCCCCGCGCGCCACCGCCGAAACGGACTTGTACTTCTTCGGCTATGGCCACCGCTACATCGAGGCCGTACGCGACTTCTATCGCCTGACCGGCCCCACGCCGCTCCTGCCGCGCTTCGCCATGGGCAACTGGTGGAGCCGCTACTACCGGTACACGCAGGACGGCTATCTGGCCCTGATGGACCGCTTCAAGCGCGAGGGCATCCCGTTCACCACCTCCGTGATCGACATGGACTGGCATCGCGTGGACGACGTGGACCCGAAGTACGGTTCCGGCTGGACCGGCTACTCGTGGAATCGCGAACTGTTCCCCGACCCGCCGGCCTTCCTCGCCGACCTGCACCGGCGCGGCCTGCGCACCACACTGAACGTCCACCCGCGCGACGGCGTGCGCGCGTTCGAGGACGCCTACCCCGAAGTCGCCAAGCGCGTCGGCATCGACCCGGCCACCGAGGAGAACGTGGAATTCGACCTCACCAACCCGGACTTCGTGGACGCCTATTTCGACATGCACCACCGCATGGAGGCCGAAGGTGTCGACTTCTGGTGGCTGGACTGGCAGCAGGGCGGCGTGCCCCGCCAGAAGGGTCTCGACCCGCTGTGGATGCTCAACCACATGCACTACCTCGACTCAGGGCGCGGTGGCAACTGGCCGCTCACCTTCTCCCGGTACGCCGGCCCCGGCTCCCACCGCTACCCGGTCGGCTTCTCCGGAGACACGATCGTGACCTGGGAATCGCTCGCCTTCCAGCCGCAGTTCACCGCCACCGCTTCCAACATCGGGTATGGGGACGGCCGGCTGCCAGGCGCGCGCCCGCAACGAAGAGCTGGAGGCCCGCTGGTACCAGCTCGGCGCGTTCAGCCCGATCAACCGACTGCATTCGTCCAACTCGCCGTTCTCCGGCAAGGAGCCGTGGAACTTCAACCGTGACGTGAGCGCCGCGATGGTGGACGCGCTGCGTCTGCGCCACGCGATGATGCCGTACTTGTACACCATGAACTACCGTGCCGCCGAAGCCGGCCGTCCGCTGGTCGAGCCGATGTACTGGCAGAACCCGGATACGCCGGACGCCTACGAGGTGCCGGATGAGTTCCGCTTCGGCACCGAGCTCGTGGTCGCGCCGATCGTCTCCCCGGACGATGCCGCCGCCTGCCGCGGCCGCGCCGACGCCTGGCTGCCGCAGGGGGAGTGGTTCGACTTCTTCGACGGCCGCCGATACGTCTCATCCGACGCCGCTGGCCGCCGACTGGAGGTCTGGCGCT
>OBYK01000435.1_pt1 | contig 21360 bp, 17 predicted proteins | sample 1476721 | NCBI WGS metagenome assembly OBYK01 (sample SAMEA2580191, study PRJEB22360) | human gut metagenome | biome: human gut; feature: human-associated habitat; material: faeces | place: Denmark | collected 2008/2010
CCTTCTGCCGCTTCTACTGGGGCGAAAAACCCGCGCATATCCGCTAGCACCGGACTGTCCGCCGTGGCGCAGGCCGCCCACACATATCATTCCATGCTCAAACATTCTCGCTTCGCTTCGCTCGCTGCGAAACTGCGCGTGGAACGATATGTGTGGGCGGCCTGCGCCACGGCTATACATACGCATTAGCAGCCATATCGGTTACCCTACTAAAAGCAGCGAAGGGAAACACGAAAAAAAGAAAACAAAGAAATCCGATCTGACAAAGGAGCCGTCTCTTTGTCAGATCGGATTACTTGTTAGACACAGCTTCTAGATACAGCATTAGGCTTCAGATGGAAAGCCATAACCGATTGCGAGCATGTAAACGTAGCTCGCCCCTGGGATGCCCCTATATATCGTCCCGCGCGCAGTTTCGCAGCGCAGCGAGAATGTTTGAGCACGGGATGATATATAGGGGCATCCCAGGGGCGAGCGGACATTACGACACTCCGTTCAACGAAGCAACAGACTAAGCGACGCCGCTGGAGCCGAAGCATCCGTCGCCACGGTCGGCTTCGTCTAGTTCATCTACCTCTATGAGATTGACCGTGGGGACTTCTTGGATGACAAGCTGGGCGATGCGGTCGCCTTTGTTGATTTGGATGTTGTTGGAGGGATCCAGGTTGATGAGGATAACCTTGAGTTCTCCTCGGTAGTGGGCGTCGATGAGGCCCGGCGTGTTGACTATAGACAGGCCCTGCTTGATGGCCAAGCCGCTGCGGGGCTGGACGAAGCCGGCGTAACCGTCGGGCAGGGCGATGGCCAGCCCAGTAGAGACCAGACGGCGTTCGAGGGGCTTCAGGACGCAGTCTTCGTTGGAGCGCAGATCCAAGCCGGCATCGGTGGGATGGGCGTATTTGGGAAGCTCGACGGTGGGGTCGAGACGCTTTATGTTGACGGTAATGCTGGACATGGAATCACCTTAGCTTGTCGAGCTCTTGCAGAAACTCATCGACGTCTTTGAAATCGCGGTAGACCGAGGCAAAGCGAATGTAGGCCACCTTGTCGATCTTGGCCAAGCGCTTGAGCACCATGTCACCCAACTCATGGGACGTGACGGCCGTCAGTGTGCGAGAGCGCAGCTCGACCTCGATGTCGTCGACAATCTCATTGAGCTTCTTAGTGTCGATATCGCGCTTGATGGTGGCGCGCATCAAGCCGACGAGCAGTTTATTGCGATCGAACCGCTGCTTGGTTCCGTCTGACTTAATGACCTCGATTGGGTCTTCACATCGCTCAAACGTTGTAAAGCGGTAGTTACACGAGCAACATTCGCGACGACGCTTAATGGTGTTATTTGACTCCTGCATACGGGAATCAACGACGCGGGTATGTGCCTTGCCGCATTTGGGACAGCGCATGGTACCTCCTCTTAAACGATAACAAGGGTACCATGCGCAGCGCGATAATGATTACGAACGAGCGGGAACCTTAAGATGCGCACCGGCGGCGAGCGAACCATGCTCCAGATGATTGACGTTACGGATCATGTCGGAAGTCTCTTGCGTGGAAAGGCCTTCGATTGGATATTCCTCGGCAAGCGACCAAAGAGAATCGCCAGACTGAACGCGAATAGTCTCGTAGGTAATGTTGGAAACGGACTCGGCATACGCAGCGTGACGAGCGTTAAAAACCGACGTAGCGAGGACAAAGAAGAGCGTAAACGCAACGGCAACGGCGACAATCGTCGGAACCCTGAGGGCAACGCGGGCCGGCGCGGCTACAGCCTGCTGATTGCGAGCAGGCTTTACGGTCAAAGGCTGAATGCCGGAGCGGCCACCCTGAACAACCGTAAAAGTGGGTTCCGCAGGCGTCTCGAGCTTAAGGGCGAGGTTTCCCTGGATCATATTCGTTGCGTTCATCATGTTCTCCTCTCGCGTGTTTTGCTGAGAACAGTTTTATCAAGCCGCGCGGACAAAAATGTCTAGCGCGAGAACGAATGTTCGGTTATTATTATCTTCGAACAGTTGTTCCTGTCAAGCAAAATTCGAACATTTGTTTGACATGGGTAGAGAGGATGCCCTGATGGCTCGCAAAATTACCAAGCGTCAGCAGCAAATTTACGACTTCATCAAGGAATATCAGCAGGAGAAGGGTTATCCGCCCAGCGTGCGCGAGATGGCTTCTGCCGTGGGCCTTTCCTCCCCCAGCACCGTGCACGCCCATCTATCTGCCCTGGAGGCGCGCGGGCTACTCAAGCGCGATGCCACCAAACCGCGCGCCCTGGAACTCTTTAACGAGGACGGTTCCTCTGTCTCAATTTCTAAATCTGACGAGCCCACCGCACCTCGCGGAACGGTCTCGCTACCGCTCGTTGGTCGCGTCGCGGCTGGGATTCCCATTCTGGCCGAGCAGAATATCGAAGACACTTTTACTATCCCGACCGAAATCGCCACCGATCAGGGTTCCTTTATCCTTGAGGTGCATGGGAGCTCAATGATCAATGTCGGCATCTTCAATGGCGATTACATCATCGTCCGTGAACAAAAGAGTGCCATGAACGGCGAAATTGTCGTGGCCATGATTGATGGTTCAGCGACCGTCAAGACGTTCTACAAGGAGCAGGGACGCGTACGCCTGCAGCCCGAGAATGACACCATGGAGCCTATCTATGCAACGAATCCCGTTATCTTGGGCAAAGTCGTCGGCTTGATGCGCCGGTTCTCGTAATGCAAAAACGCATCACCATCTTTGATACCGTCCGCGGGTTTACGATGATTTCAATGGCAGGTTTTCACGCTTGCTACGATCTCGCCTACCTGTACGACTGGGATATGCCCTGGTTTACCCAGACTGTCTTTCAAGACATCTGGCGCGCCAGCATCAGCTGGGTATTTTTATTTATCGCGGGTTGGATGTGCACCCTTTCGCGCAACAATATCAAACGTGCCGCCAAATACGCCTTAGCAGCACTCGTCGTCTGGTTGGCAACAACACTTGTCTCAGTAGACGATTCGGTTAATTTTGGCATCATCTACTGCATGGCCGCATGTACCGGCATCGTGGCGTTGACCGATCCCGTCCTTAAGAAGATATCGGCGAGATGGGGCATATCCCTATGCCTTGTGTTGTTCGCCCTCACCTGGAGTATCCCCAAAACGATCTATCCTGTCCCCTACCTGGCGTGGCTGGGATTTCCGAGCTCTGGGTTTGTTTCAGGCGATTACTACCCCATCATCCCGTTTATCTTTATGTATCTTGCAGGATACTTCGCCGCACATATAGCGCAGGGAATCGATAAGACCGTCCCTAGCTGGGCCTACGCCAATCCCGTCCCGGCGCTCGCCAGCCTTGGACGTCATGCACTCCCCTTTTATCTGCTGCATCAGCCCGTCATTCTGGGCATTTTGGAGCTCGTCTACTCGGTGCGATAACGCTCGAGCCGCGGCGCGATACGGGCCGGTAGCTTCGCCACAATACGAACGCCATCCTCGAGATATTCCTCGTGCAAAAGGGTTCCCTGCTCATGCACCAGCGTGATGAGGGCGCCCTCACGATACGGGATTTCAGCAGAGAGCAACACATCGGTAGCAGCCGCCTCACGAGCAATACGGTCGACGAGATCGTCGAGTCCCTCGCCCGTCTGGGCCGAGAACAGCACGGCCTCGGGATAGCGACGACGGAAGCTCAATCGATCAACGCTATCGAGAAGATCGATTTTATTGAATACGGTCAGCGTTGGGCGCTCTCCAGCGCCGATCTCATCAAGCACGCGGTCGACAGCCTCCAGCTGCCGCTCATAGTCCTCGTCAGACGCATCTACGACTTTGAGAATTAGATCGGCACCTAACACCTCGGACAGCGTCGATTTAAAGGCATCGACCAGACCATGCGGCAGCTTTTGAATAAAGCCGACGGTATCGGTAATCGTCATTCCGCGACCGCCGGGCAGGCGATACGAACGCGTCGTCGGGTCGAGCGTAGCAAACAGCTTGTCCTGCGAAAGTACCGTAGACCCGGTCAGACGATTGAGCAACGTCGATTTACCCGCATTAGTATAACCGGCCAACGCGACGCGAAACGCCGGTGACTCAATGCGGCTCTTGGATTGAACATCGCGACGCTGTTCAACCTGCTTAAGCTCACGACGAAGCGCGGCAATCTTATTGCGAATGAGGCGACGGTCGACCTCGAGCTGACTTTCGCCCTGACCAAAGCGTGAGCCGATGCCACCGCGCGTCTGTTCCTTGGCGAGATGACTCCACATGCCACGCAGACGGGGCAACAGATATTGAAGCTGTGCCAGCTGTACCTGTAGGCGCCCCTCACGCGTCTGAGCATGCAGGCCAAAGATATCCAAGATCAATGCCGTACGATCGATAATCTTTACCGGCTCGCCCACGGCTTTCTCCAAATAGGATTGCTGCGAGGGCGTCAGGTCGTCGTCAAAAATAACGACATCGGCATCCATACGATGTACCAGGCCGCACAGCTCTTCAACCTTACCGGAACCGATAAACGATTTAGGATACGGCTTTACCAAACGCTGAGACAAGCGAGACACGCACTGGGCACCAGCCGTATGGGCAAGGCGCTCCAGCTCATCGAGCGATCGACCGAGTGGCCATGCATTGTCGCGCCACTCAACACCAACTAAAATGGCACGCTCGGGCTCGGGCGACGTGGGAACAAGGGGGAAACGGGCCATTAGGCAGCCTCAATACGATGCAGGATATCCTCAACGACCTCATCGATCGTACATTCATCCATATCAAACCACACGATACGGTCATCGCGCTTAAACCACGAAAGCTGACGCTTGGCATAACGACGCGAACGCATCTTGATGAGTTCGCGAGCCTCATCCATGCTAATCACACCATTGAAAGCATCGATGATCTCTTTATAGCCAATTGCCTGCATCGACGTCAGGGCATCTCCCAGCCCCTGGCCCATAAGACCGCGGACCTCATCGACAAGGCCCTGCTCAAACATCAGATCGACGCGCAGGTTAATGCGCTCGTAGAGAATCTCGCGATTACGCGTCAGACCAAACCACAGAGCGTGATAATGCTCGCGCGGAACACTAAACTGCGACTTTTGCTGCGCATAGGAGACGCCATCATCGTGCATTTCGAGCGCGCGAATCACGCGGCGAACATTATGGGGGTGGATGACCGCAGCGGACTCGGGGTCACGCTCGGCAAGCAGGGCATGCAGTTCTTCCTCGCCAATACGCTCGGCAAGCTCCTGATAGCCCACACGGCGATCGTCCTCAAGTTCGCCCGAGGGAAAGTCCATCTCATCGAGGGCGGCCTTGAGATACAGCCCCGTACCTCCGCAAAAAACCGGCAGACAACCCGAACCAAGGAGACGTTCAACATGCGCGCGAGCGTCAGCCTGATAAAGCGCAGCAGAATATGCCACACCTGGCTCTACAATGTCGACGAGACGCAGCGGCGCCGTACACTCATCGGGCGTCATCTTTGCGGTACCGATGTCCATGCCGCGATAGATTTGCATCGCATCGCACGACAACACTTCGGACGAAAGACGAGCTGCCAAACGGTCGGCAACATCACTCTTACCAACCGCCGTCGGACCGACGATCGCAACGGCGGAAAGACCTGCCCCGGAAGAAACCATTAGCGCGGCTCGCCCACAACGGAGCCGGACAAATACCAGGTCTTGGCAACGTCAACGTCCACATCAACGATCTTGCCAACAAGCTGATCGATGCTGTAACCCTCGGGGATAGGCGCATGCACGGTCTGATTCTTGGGACTCTTGCCCAGCAGGACCGCGTCGTTCTTTTTACTCGTTCCCTCAATGAGCGCCGGAACCACAGTATGAAGCTCGCCCTGGTTATACTCGTGTGCCGTGGTCTCGATAACCTTAACCAGGCGGTTGAAACGCTCGAGAATAACCTCATGCGGCGTAGGATCGTCAATCTCTGCGGCCGGGGTACCGGCGCGCTTGGAATAAATGAAGGTATAGGCCTGGGCATAGCGGACCGTCTCGGCAAGTGAGAGCGTCTGCTCAAAGTCTTCTTCAGTCTCGCCCGGGAAGCCAACGATAATGTCGGTCGAGAGTGCGATATCGGGCATACGGTTGCGAATGCGATCGACCAAGCCCAAATAGTCCTCGCGTGTATAACGGCGATTCATCTCTTTGAGGATCCGCGTCGAACCTGACTGGACGGCCAGGTGCAGCTGCGGCATAACAGCAAGCGTCTCGGCCATGGCGTCGATGGTCTCGGGCAGCAGATCCTTGGGATGCGAAGACGTAAAGAAGATGCGCTCCACACCCGTATCGCCCACGGCACGCAGCAGATCGGCAAAACGCGGCTTGCCAAACAGATCGCGACCATATGAGTTAACGTTTTGGCCCAGCAGCGTAATCTCACGCACGCCCTGGCGCACCAAACCGGTCACCTCGTCGACAATCTCCTCGAAGGGGCGGCTCTTTTCGCGACCGCGCACGTACGGCACGATGCAGTAGGTGCAGAAATTATTGCAGCCCGTCATGATGGGCACCCAGGCGTGATACTGGGTCTCGCGATGCCACGGCATGCTCATGGCATCCGTATCCTCATGCTCATTGGTGCGGATATGACGCTTGCCGTCAAGGAACGCCTCGGCAATGAGCTCGGCCACATGTGCGATAGAATGCGTGCCAAAGATGACATTGACGTTATCGACGTTGGTGAGCAGGCCCTCACCATCACGCTGCGCGATACAGCCACCAACGGCAACCACGCGCTTGCCCGAAGGCGAAGGCGGCAGGCTTTTGCAGGAATTGCACTGACCGTACAGGCGAGTATCGGCGGCCTCGCGCACGCAGCATGTCATGAAGACAACAATATCGGCATGCTCGGGATCGAGCGCCATGAGGCAACCATACGAATCGAGCAGACCGCTCACGCGCTCAGAGTCGTGCTGATTCATCTGGCAGCCAAAGGTGCGGATAAAGTAGGTTTTACCGGCAAGAATATCGCGTACGGAACGCTGGTCCATGTGCATAAGTCCTAACGATGGGGAGCGGAACGAGGAAAGCAGAAGCTATGCCACAGGCTTAACATCATCCATGACGACGTTATCCATAGCAGCTCGATTGATCTGGTGAACGTAGATAGAAAGACGGATGGCAGTGCGCGACTCCCCGTTAATGAGGATGTCGGAGAACACGGGCGCGCAGGAAATATCAAAACCGGATGGAATCAAAAAACCGCGCGCGATAGCCACGGCCTTAATGGCCTGGTTGACGGCACCGGCGCCGACACACTGGATGTTGACGGGTACACCATCCTTGACCATGCCGGCGATGGCGCCGGCAACGGACGCGGGCGATGATTTGCTTGATACCTTCAGGCAATCCATGAAGAAACTCCTGCATTTAAAAGTACGTTTTAACTGCAATAACTGTATCGTACCGAGTGGACTCGGTAAAGGCACTATTCCTCTTTGGCAAGATCGAAGGTCACGGTGATTCGCTCACGCGAAACGCGAATCTTTGGGTCGCCGCAAAGGTTGAGATAGTACCGGGCGGCAAGGTCATTAAAGTCGCGTTCCACAGCACGCGAAAACTGTGCCATGTCATCCTTGGCAATACGTAGCCCGCGACGATCTTTCGCAAGATCGACAGGAGCCGGCGCATGCGAGGAAGAATCACGCTCGCGCAGCAGACGCGCGGTCACACCGCGAACGGGCTTAATCTGCCCTGCCAAAATGCGATGTGCCGTGCGCTCGGACATCTCAAGACCCAAACCCGAACAGATGCGAATAAAGTCCTCGGCATCAGAGGCAAGGCCTAAACGGTCGACAACCGGAAGCTCGCTCTCGTCATCGATAAACAGGAGACGCGACGTATCGAGCCGGCTTGACGCCTGAGCATAAAGGGTCGCGGCAATCTCAGACGGAGAACCAAGATAGACATCGCAACCACGCAACTCCTCGAGCGCAAACTCACAAGCAGCGCGAATAATATTATGCGGACCGCGAGCACAGACATAACGTCCGTCCTCATCCTTGACGGCTTGGGGCCAGCTGGACTGATCGGCACGCTCACTAAGGCGATCGGCCGCAACGCTCACCTTAAAGGCTGAACCAAGATCGACGCCGGACGTGACCACACGGGCCTCGTCGGTGTTCTGCTTGACCGAAAACAATGCCATGCCACGACCGTGAACGCCCCAACGGTCCATCTTCATGCTCTCGAGCTTTGAGGTAACGCGGGCATCAAAGATTCGCTCTTGCATATCCTGCGGAACACCCGAGCCGTTATCCAGAAAGACAAGCGTGCGGACGCCATCTTCCTTGGTCGTGGCGAGATAAACCTTGTCGGCGCCGGCATCACGAGCATTACGGAGCATTTCGATGACGATATCCTCGACATGCTGAATGTCGTGCTTTGCCTGGCGCCGCTCGGCCTCCGAAACGCGGAGGCGGACATACCCCTCGCCAAGGTTCTCCTCGACGCGAAGGTTGCCCTCCCCCGACATCGACGCGATAAATGAGATAAGCTCGTTCGCGTCGCTCATGTTATTTAGCGATATCGACAGCGCGGCTCTCGCGAATCACGACGACGCGCACCTGACCGGGATACTCCATATCTTCCTCGATCTGATGGGCGATATCGTGAGCCAGAACCGTGGACTGGGCATCGGAGATCTTGTCCGGCTGAACCATGACGTGGACCTCGCGACCAGCCTGCATGGCATAGGTACGCTCGACGCCGTCATGGGAGTTGGCGATCTCCTCGAGCTTCTCAAGACGCTTGATGTAGTTCTCAGCAGACTCGCGACGGGCACCGGGGCGAGAGGCAGAGACGGCATCGGCGGCCTGCACCAGGACATCGAGCACCGTGTTGGGGTCGACATCAGCATGGTGAGCCTCGATTGCGTGGACGATAACGGGCTTCTCGCCATAACGGCGGGCAAGCTCAGCGCCGATGACGGCATGCGGACCCTCGACGTCGTGGTCGATTGCCTTCCCCAAGTCGTGCAGCAGGCCGGCGCGCTTGGCGGTCACAACGTCCAGGCCAAGCTCGGAAGCCATCACACCGCACAGATCAGAGACCTCGAGAGAGTGCTGAAGCACGTTCTGACCAAACGAGGTACGGTAGCGCAGGGCACCAAGGGTCTTGACGATCTCGGGGTGCAGATCGTGGATGCCGGTATCGAAGGCAGCCTGCTCGCCAGCATCGCGCACGCGCTGCTGAACCAGGTCGGCAGCCTTGTGATACATCTCCTCGATGCGGGCAGGGTGAATGCGGCCGTCAGCGATGAGGTTCTCGAGGGCGACACGGGCGGTCTCACGACGGACCGGGTCGAAGCTCGAAAGAACGACGGTCTCGGGCGTGTCATCGATCACGAGATTGACGCCGGAAACCTGCTCGAAGGTCCGGATGTTGCGACCCTCGCGACCGATGATACGGCCCTTGAGGTCATCAGAGGGAATGTGCACGGAGGTAACGGTAACCTCGGCAGTGTGGTCGGCAGCGCAGCGCTGAATCGCCAGGGACAGAATCTCCTGGGCGGTCTTGTGGCACTCAGCGCGAACCTGCTGCTCGGACTCGCGAATGATCGTGGCGGCCTCGTGGGTGACCTCGCCACGAACCTTATCGAGGAGCTCCTTGTGGGCGTCCTCGCGGGTAAGGTCGGCGATACGCTCGAGCTCGGAGGTCTGCTTTGCGCAGAGCTCCTCGAGCTCACGAGAACGCTTCTCGACCTGACCGGCCTGGCTGGACAGCTGATGCTCGCGCTTGTCGAGAGCGTCGTTGCGGCGATCGAGGGATTCCTCGCGCTGCATCACGCGGTTCTCGAGCGTACGAATCTCGTTCTTACGCTGCTTGTCCTCGGCCTCGGCGGCCTGCTTATTCTTGATGATCTCCTCTTTAGCCTCGAGCAGAGCCTCTTTTTTGAGGGTCTCGGCCTGACGCTTTGCATCACCGATCAGGGACTCAGCCTGTGCGTGTGCCGACTGGATCTTTTCGTCGGCCTCGTGAAGACTACCCTGCTTGGCGGTGCGCATGTAGGCAATGGCGGCGAAGGCACCCAAAACGATGCCGACGAGCGCTGCGATGATAGGCATGCTCACTCCTTTTTATGGATTCGTTACACAACAAAGCGAACCGTCCTTACGAACGGCTCGCGACATTTGAGTAATATGGGCGCAGCTTATGCGGGTCGGATACAGATAAACATATAAACAAACTCATCACAGATGAGCACATATCACAAAGCAAATGACAGTGTTTATCGTACGTTGAACCACAACAACTGTCAAATAAATGGCCCCAATACGGCGGCTAAAACGCGGTGAACGGCAGGGCCACAAAACGCATACGCCTAAAGCGCACATTCCTCGCATTCGGCATCAAGACGTGCCTTAACGGCTTCGGCGGCGATGTGATACGAGAAGCCCTTGCCCATCAAAAACCGAACCAGTTTTTCGAATCCGCGCGTCTCTGGAACACGCCGCTTGGCGAGCAGGACTGACGCACGCGCCAAATCGTCTTCGACGGCAAAATAATCCTCGGGATAACCGGGAATGTCGTCGAGCACGACATGACGGCGCTTGAGCTCGGTCTCGATTTTTCGCTGTCCCCAACCACGCCGTTTGCGTTCCTCGATAAAGTACGAGCAAAAGCGATTCTCGTCTAAAAAGCGATACTCGGTGGCGCGCTCGACGGCGAAATCGATTGCGGGCTGATGAAAGCCGTAGCGAGCCAGCTTGTCACGGACCTCACCCGTCGCATGGTCGCGGCGCGATAACATCTCGGTCACCATGGTAAGTGCACATTTACGCTCGATGAGCTGCACCGCATCACGAAAGTTATCCCAATCACAGGGAAGATCGGGGGGGTTTTTGACATACAGGCGCGCGACCCGCACGGGAATCCAAATGGACCGCTCAAAACCGCCCTCAAGTTCACAATCGATATGTGCGCAAGGCTTTTTGGACGCATACCCGCTCGAGAACGAGGAGGCCGCCTTCTTATCGGGAAAGACGACCTTGGCCTCCGTCACCGTATACGACATGAGCGTAACCGCTACTCGTCGTCATCATCGAGCATGGCTGACCCATCGATGGCGTAAAGCTCGTCAAACTCCTCAGGCGCAGGCTGATCGGTCAGCTCAACCTCGGACGGAGCGTCGTCATCAAACTCAAGCCCGCAGGCAAGGCGGACCTTATGCTCAATCTCGTCGGCGCAATCGGGGTGTTCGCGCAGGAACGCCTTGGCGGCCTCGCGACCGTTGCCGAGCTTGTCCTCGCCATAGGCAAACCAGGAGCCCATCTTCTTGCAGATGCCGCACTCGACAGCCATGTCCAAGATCGAGCCCTCCTTAGAGATGCCCGTACCGTACATGATGTCGAACTCAGCAGAACGGAACGGAGCTGCCACCTTGTTCTTAACGACCTTAGCGCGCACGCGGTTACCGATAACCTCGTCCTTAAGCTTAATGCTGTCGATACGGCGAATGTCAATACGCACCGAAGAGAAGAATTTAAGGGCGCGGCCGCCCGTCGTAGTCTCGGGGTTGCCGAACATGACGCCGATCTTCTCACGAAGCTGGTTAATGAAGATGCACGTCGTGTTGGACTTGGACAGCGAGCCGGCGAGCTTGCGGAGCGCCTGGCTCATCAGGCGAGCCTGAAGACCGACCGTAGTGTCGCCGATTTCTCCCTCGATCTCGGCACGCGGGGTCAGCGCGGCGACGGAGTCGACGACGATGGCATCGATGGCGCCGGAACGCACGAGCATGTCAACAATCTCGAGCGCCTGCTCACCCGTATCGGGCTGGGAAATCAGTACCTCGTCGATATCCACGCCAATGCGCGCGGCATACGTGGGATCGAGCGCGTGCTCGGCATCGATAAATGCCACAACGCCACCCATTGCCTGGGCCTCGGCCAGGATCTCGAGCGAAAGCGTCGTCTTACCGGAGGACTCAGGACCATAAATCTCGACGATACGGCCGCGCGGCACACCGCCGATACCCAGAGCGGCATCGAGTGCCAGAGCGCCCGTGGGAATGGCCTCGACCTCAAGCTCGGGGCCGCCGTCACCATACCTCATGATGGAGCCTTGACCGAACTTCTTCTCGATCTCGGCCTTGGTGGTGGCGATCATCTCTTCGCGCTCTTTACCCGTCGTGGGTGCATGAACGGTACGTACGGGACCTGAATTCTTGGCCATGAATAGCCCTCCTCTTAACAACCTGCATCGATAATAAACGAACGGCTGTTCGTGGTCAACCGTTCAGGCCAATCATATGCTGGCGGTCTTTCCAAAACCCAACCAAACGCCGACCAAACACTGACCAAATGCTTGACCACAAAGGGCCAAATATGAACAAGGAAAGCAAGAATACACCTATGACCAGCAAAAACGCTGAATTCGTCAGGGGTCCCTATCTCCACAATTAAGGGGCCCGGAGGCCCCTTAAAACACGCCTATTCCATAGAGTTGAGCACAAGGGCAATGCGCCCCAATGCCTCCGTGACCGCATGGGCACGAACACACGAACGGTCGCCCTCATAGTGGCGGCGCACAGAGTCCACGACCGGCGCTTCCCCATCAGCCGCGCGATCCGCCCAGCCAATATAGAAGGTGCCCGCCGGATCGTCCTCGGTACCGCCGCCGGGGCCGGCATAACCCGTTGCGCTCACGGCGACATCGCTCTGGTACAGCTCCAGCGAACCCGCCGCCATCTCGCGCGCGGTCTGATGCGACACCGCGGTATAGCGGTCGAGCGTCTCCTGCTCAACACCCAGCACGCGATGCTTGATCGAATCGCAGTAGGTTACCGCACCGCCACGCAGCACCGCCGAGGCGCCTGGGATATCGGCAATCGTCGAGGAGATCATACCCGCCGTCAGCGACTCAGCCGTCGAAACCGTCACGCCCCGAGCGCTCGCGCGCTCGACAATATCGCGCGCCAGCTCCTCGTTATGTGCGGAAATCTGCTCAAAAGAGTCCGTCATACCGACCAGGACCTAGATCGAAAAGACGATCTTGCGGCAGTTCCAGAAGTACTGGGCGCCCGAGATAACGGTCAGGACAACGGCAACGGCATACAAAAAGCGCGACACCGAGTAGATGCCGAGCGTCAGCGCCACCGGACCAAGGTGCAAGCCGGCCATCGCAAAGACGCACAGGTAACCGCAGATGGAAACCATCGTGGTCGCCGTCTTGTACTTGCCGAGCTTATCGGCGGCGACGAGCACGCCGGCGGCACTCGCGACCATACGCAGGGCGCTTACCAGCAGCTCGCGGAACAGGATGATGAACACCGACCACACGGTTACGGCGCCAAAGTCCAAGAACAGCAGCAAGGCCGAGAATACGAGTAGCTTGTCGGCGATGGGGTCCAAGAACTTGCCGAAGTCGGTGATCTCGTTGCGCGAGCGCGCCAGGTAGCCGTCAACTTTATCGGTGCACGACAGGATGACGTACAGAATGAAAGCTGCGGCGGCGAGCGGGCCGTCGAAGATGCTCCAATCCGTACCGGCAACGCTCGCGTGAGACAGCGCCGACACGATCATGAACACCGGGATAAAGACGATGCGAACGCACGTCACGATGTTGGCGGGCGTCCAAACACTCGTCAGTTCCTTATTGCTCTCGTTTGCCACGATGCTCTCCTACTCCACAACATGGCCGATAAGCTCATAGCAGAAGCTATCGGTAAACTCGACAGTCAGAATATCGCCCACGGACGCCTCGCTGGCGTCCAGATGCACCGCGCCATCGGAATCGGGCGCCTGGAACCAGGCATGGCCGATCAGCTCGGCGCCGTCCTCGGTTTCTTCGATACCGTCGACGATCACCTGGGCGCGCTCGCCCACATGTGCAGCGGTGGCAGCAAAACCGAGCGACTCGGCCAGGTCCATGGCCTCCTGGGCGCGCTCGAGCTTGACCTCTTCGTCGACCTGACCCTCCATCTTGGCGGCCAGGCTGCCCTCCTCCTGCGAGTAGGCAAAGACGCTCGTGTAGTCAAAGCCAACGGTGTCCATAAAGTCGATAAGGTCGCGGAACTCGTCGTCGGTCTCGGTCGGGAAGCCGACCATGGCCGTGGAACGGATCACGATGCCGGGAATACGCTCACGCAGATCGCGGAACAGGTCCTCGAGCTCCTGGCGCGAACCAGAACGGCGCATAGCCTTGAGGATGCGCGCGTCGCAGTGCTGCACGGGGATATCGATATAGGGCAGCACCTCGGGCGTATCGCGAATCGTATCGATAAGCTCGTCGGTCATGCCCTCGGGCTGCAGATAGAGCACGCGGACCCAGACGTTCTGCGGACGCACGGCCTCGGCGACGGCACGCAGCAGCTGCGCTAGATTGCGCGGCGAGCGCTCGGCGACATCCTCGTCAGCAAAGTCGGTGCCCCAAATACCCGTGTCCTGGCCGATCAGCACGATCTCGCGCACACCGCCGGCAACCAGGTCGCGCACCTCGGAGATAATGCTCTCGGCATTGCGCGAATGATAGCGACCGCGAATATAGGGAATCATGCAGAAGCTGCAGAAGCGGTTGCAGCCATCGGAAATCTTGACGTAGGCGACAGCGCCCTCGACGGTACGCTTGACTTGCGGGATATAGGCAGCGATTTCACGCTCGACACCCAGCACGCCATCGATGACCGCCACGATGCCGTCCTCCTCGTCGGCCTTCACAAAGGCAGCGACCTCGGGCAGCTCGTCAGGCAGGTCGTCGCCATAGCGCGACGGCACACAGCCGCACATAACGATGGGGCAAGAACGAACGCCGTCCTGAACCTCGTTGGCGAGCTCGAGCGTGGTCTCGATGCTCTCGGACGTTGCGGAGGCGAGGAACGAGCATGTATTGACGATGGCAATATCGGCATCCTGCGGGTCGAATGCCTCCTCGTAGCCTGCGGCGGTCAAAAGAGAACGCATGCGGTCGGTGTCAACCTCGTTCTTTGCGCACCCGAGGGTGATGTAGAGCACGGAGCCCAACGGTGTATCCATGTTGGAGAGCGGTCCTTTCGAATGATATTAGCGGTAGTTGGTGAACTGCAGCGGCTGGCCGTAGTCCTGGTCGCGCAGGAACTGGATCACGGTCTGCAACGCGTCCTTTGAAGCAGAGGAAACACGCAGTTTGTCGGCCTCGATGGTCACCTTGACCTTGAGTTTTTGGTCCTTGATGTCCTTGTTGATCTTCTTGGCGGTCGCCTGGTCGATACCCTCGACGATATGGCCGAGTACGCGCACGGTGCCGCCCGATGCCGCCTGCGGAGCATCCCAGGACACGGCCTTAAGGTCGATGCCGCGCTTGATGAGCTTGGAGCTCAGCACGTCGATAATCTGCTTGGAGACAAAGTCGGCCGGGGCGTTGATCGTAAAGAGCTTGTCGCCCTTCGAAAGCTCGATCGTGGCGCCGGAATCCTTCAGGTCATAGCGCTGAGAAATCTCGCGCGTGGTCTGCTGGAAGGCGTTGTCGACCTCTTGCATGTTGACCTCGGACACGACGTCGAAGCTGGAATCTTTAGCCATTGCTTTTCCTTTCGGTACGGGGAGCCTTGGTAGCTGTCGTACGAATAGTCAACTAATCGTTTGCTGTCTGGCCGTCGGCTGCCGTGTCGGTGCCGTCGGTACCCTCGCCGTCCTTGGAGTCTGTGGTCTCCTTCTTGGGAACGGTAATGGTCACACGCGCCACGCCCGATGTCTTGGTGTCGTAGCGGACCTTTTCACCGTTCTTGGTAACGGTGACATCGGAAGGCTTGGACGTGGTGATCTCGATCGAGGACTCGGGCGTGTACTCCTGCTCAAAGGGGCCAGTCGCCTGGGCACCATAGACCGACTTGCCGTCGACCTTGACCTCAATCCAGGCGGTCTTTCCCTTGGCAACGGAGACTTTGACCTTCGTGACCTCGTTCTCTTCCTTCTTGGCCGTCGTCTTGGTAGCGTTCGAGTCAGTCGACTCATCCGTCGCCTCATCGGTGTCTTCGTCCTCGTCGACCGTTTCGGTCTTCTTAGAAGACTTCTTGGTCGTCGTCTCGGTAGCAGTGGGCGTCTCGGGCGTGGTCTCGGGCGCCGAAGATGCGCAGCCGCGCAGAAGTACCACGATGAGCACAATCAACAGCAGCGCAACGGCACCGATGCCGGCGTAGACGATACGCGGATCGAGCCCGTTGTTTTGAGGAGCACGGGAACCGCCGCGTCCACGACTGGAACTGCTGCGGCTGCCTCCCTGAGGCATACGACCACGATTGCTATCGGAACGGCCGCGATAGCCACCCTGGCCCTGAAGGCTGCGCTGACCCGAGCGGGGCGCAAGTTCACCGCGGCTTTGATAGCCACGCTGGCCCGCACGCGGAGCCGAAGAGCGCTGGCCATACGGCTGTGGTTGAGAGCGAAGACGCGGCGTCACCTGCGTGGTATCGGCATCCGCATAGCCACCGCGAGAGCGTCCGGTGGAGACACCACGGTAACCGCGATCGGAATAGCCGCCGTCGCCGTAGCCGGCACGAGGATCACGCGCCACGCCGCGGGCAGCGGGAAGTGCACGGTCCTCGGGCATCGGCGTACTGCGGAACCGGTCACGCTGTGAGCGAATCTCCTCGCCCGAACCCGTCTCGGTAATATAACCGGCCTGCTGAGGACGCTGTCCATAGCGGGTCGAACGACCGCCCTGAACCATCAAGAAGCGCCCGTTATCGACAGAGGAACGCGAATTGACGTAGCCAGCAGCGTCCTGGAAACGACCGCCCTGCTGCGACGTCTCGCGTTCGTATGCCATCAGGTCGTCAAAGTAGGCATTGACGACCTCGCGCGGATTGAGGCCCAAAAAGCGAGCATAGCTCGAAATCATGCCCTGCGCATAGCCGCGCGGCGGCATCGAAGCAAAGTTACCGGTTTCGAAAAACTCGATGATCTGCGGCCTGATTTTGATGGTGTTGGCGACTTGCTGAATGGAAAGGCCCATTCGGCGACGCTGCTCGATCAGCATGTCACCAAAGCGTGCAGCCATCAGAATCCTCCAAACTCACGATCTTCACGTGCCATCTCGGCGTCGACAGATTCCAGCGCGGCAAGCCCCTCCTCGTCCAGCAGGACCTCGCGCGGCTTGGAACCGTCGGGCGGGCCGACGACACCCTTTTCTTCCAGCATGTCCATAATACGCCCGGCGCGCGCATAGCCAACCTTCAGTCGACGTTGCAGGCCAGATGTGGAGCCAAGCTGCGATTCCACCACAATATGGGCGGCTTCCCAAATGAGCGGATCATCGTCTTGCGGCTCGGCGACTCCGGTGCGGACAATGGCGCCACCAGCCATGGACATGGAAGCAGGCGCCACGGCAGACAGGATCTCCTCGTGGTAGTCGGGCTCGCTTTGCGACTTGACGAACTCGACGATCTCGTTGATTTCATCATCCGAGACAAAGCAGCCCTGGATACGGCGGGGGTTGCCCCAGTCGACCTTGGAGAACAGCATGTCGCCCAAACCGGTGAGCTTCTCGGCGCCCATCTGGTCGATGATGACGCGCGAGTCGATGCCCGTGGCGACGTTAAAGGCGATGCGGTTGGTGATGTTGGCCTTGATGAGGCCCGTCACCACGTTGGAGCTGGGGCGCTGCGTGGCCACGATAAGATGAATACCGGCGGCACGGCCCAGCTGGGCGATACGCACAATCGAGGCCTCGACATCCTTACCGGCGACCATCATCAGGTCCGAGAGCTCGTCAATGATGATGACCAGGTAAGGCATCTTTTGCGGAGGGTTGTCGTAATGCTCAAACTCGCCGGCGGCCTGTTTTTCGTTGTAGGTCGAGATCTTACGCACGTTGAGCCGCTCAAAGACCTTCAGGCGGCGCTCCATCTCGGACACAGCCCATTGCAGAGCGCTCGCGGCCTGCTTGGGCTCGGTCACCACGGGCACATAGAGATGCGGCAGACCGTTATAGCCCGCAAGCTCGACGCGCTTGGGGTCGACCATGATCAGGCGAACGTCCTCGGGAAGGGAGCGCATGAGCAAGGTCGTGATGATGGAGTTAATCATGACCGACTTACCGGAACCCGTGGTACCGGCGATCAACAGGTGAGGCATCTTGGCGAGGTCGGCGACGACCGGCGTGCCCTCGGCGTCACGGCCGATGGCCAGCTCGAGCGGACCGCCCTTCACATAGGGCAGCACGTCGCCCAGATTGACGTTCTGGCGCTTACGGTTAGGAATCTCGATGCCCACGAGCGAGGTGCCGGGGATCGGGGCAAAGATACGCACCGACTGGGCAGCGAGCGAAAGCGCGATATCGTCCTCGAGGCTCGAAATCTTGCTCACGCGCTCGCCCTCGCCAGGTTGCAGCTTAAAGGTCGTCACCGTGGGGCCGGCGATCCAGCCGACCACGCGGGCACTGCGGCCAAACTCAAGCAACGTGGACTGCAGCGACTCGGCAGTCTGTTCAAGCTCCTTGTCCGAAGACGCGGCGGAAGCCGACTGCGGGTTGGCATGCAGGATCTCGAGCGGCGGAAGCTTGAGGCCGTCCTCTTCTTCATCCTCGGCATCCGTAGGAGTTGCATCCGCTCCCCCATCGCTAGCCGTAGCCGATTCGACAGCACTCGTGGCAGGCGTATCTGCAACCTTGGGATGCTTCAAGAAGTCGGGAATCTGAGGTGCTGCCGAGACAGGATTCACGGCAAACGGCGGCTCGGACTCGTCGAACTTATCGGGGTCGTCTTCCATCGAAAGCTGGCCGGTTACCTGGCCGCGCTTTGCATGGCGACGCGGCAGCAAGGTCGTCTTGGCAGTCTCGATCGGAGCCTCGTCGTCCTCGTCATCACCCTCGGTAAGCTCAATCTCGCTCTCGGACCAAGACGGGTCGGGCTCACTCGTATTGAGCTTGGGGGCCGTCTTGCCCTTCTTGGCATGGCGGCGCGGCAGCAGCGTCGTCTTAGCGCGCTCGGCGGGCGGCGTTTCGGACACGTCGACAAACGGATCCTCATCCTCGTCGTTATCGTCCAAAACCGGGTCCGCATCGTTGCCCATGACCGTGGTCACGGCAGCATCGGAGCCCTTTTGACGAAGAATGCTCATGTGCGGACGGGCAACGCCGGGCACCGACAGGGCTTCGTCGTCACCCCACGGACTTGCGTTAACATCGGCACGACGGCGCTCGGCAAAATCTGCCGCACGGTCGCGGGCAGAGCGCAAAACGCCGCCCACCGAAAAGCCAATGATGACCAGGCCCACGACGGCAAGGCCCAGCAGGACTACCATCGCGATAGGCTTACCCAGGGCATTCTGCAGCGCACTCGCAATAAACGCACCGATGTAGCCACCAGAGGCGGACAGATTTTGCGGCGTAAACATGAGGTCGCACGAATCGCTCGTGCCCGGCACCATCAGCGAAAGAATGGAGACGACGGCGATATAGACCACGGCGCCGCCCGCAACAGAGCGCACGTTGAGCGGCGAGTCCTCACCCAAAAAGAGCGTGGCGGCAAACAGCAAGATGACGATCGGCAGCACGTAGGCGCCCAGACCAAAGCCCAGGTGGTAGAAACCGGCAACCGCAGCCGTCACGGGCGCTGTTGCCGGAGAGATCACGGCAATGAAGGACGCGATCGCCAAAACGGCAATGACCACGCCGGCGATATCGCGATTGGCCGAAGGCTCGACCAAGGGCTCAAACTCATCGAACTCGGACTCGTGGCCCTTATTGGCACGCAGATGGGAACCGGCACCCTTAGCAGATGCCGGTTGGTTGTTGGCCTTATTGCCTTTGGCGTTTTGTGCAGATCCGCGCGCCAAACTAAACCTCCATGACGACCGGGATGATCATCGGACGGGTACGCGTACGGCTCCAAATAAAGTTGGAGAGCGAATCGCGCACGGCCTTGCGAATGGCATCGGAGCCGCTGCTGGTAAAGCTGAACTTGCCCTTCTCGATCGTCTTCATAATGGATGCGGAGGCATCCTCGGAGAACTGATCATCGATGGCAAACGAGACGCCGCGGCCCGAGAACTCGATAGCCTCGATCTTCTTGTGCTTGAGCGAGACGATAGCAACGGCCGTAACCATACCGTCATTGGCGAGCTTCTGGCGATCGCGCAGGACGATGGGGTCGGTATCGCCGATACGCAGGCCGTCGACGTAGACGACACCGGACTCGACGGGCGTACCGCGCTTGACGATACCGCCGCGCATCTCGAGCGTGTCGCCGTTATCGAGGATAAAGATATGATCGTCCTTGAGACCCATCTTACGGGCCAGCTGAGCATGGGCGCGCAGATGCACGGCCTCACCGTGAACCGGCATAAAGTACGTGGGCTTGGCCATGGCCATCAGGAGCTTGAGCTCCTCCTGGCTACCGTGACCGGAGACGTGGACGAGAGCGCGGTTCTTATCCCACACGTCGCAGCCGAGCTTGGCCAGGCTGTTGACGACCTGCTGGACGGCTTTCTCATTACCGGGAACAGGAGTTGCCGAGAGGATAACGGTATCGCCCTCATGAATGGAGAGCGTCTTGTGCTCGCCATTGGCCATGCGGGACAGGGCCGACAGCGGCTCGCCCTGCGAACCGGTGCACATGACGACAATCTTATCGTCGGGCAGGTTATCAATATCGAAGGCATCGATGATATCGGCGTCATCGATGTTGAGGTAGCCCAGTTCACGCGCCACGCGGGTGTTCGTGAGCATGGAGCGACCGGTCACAACAACCTTACGACCGCACTTGCGGGCGGCATCGCAGATCTGCTGCAGACGATGGATGTGGCTCGAGAACGACGCGACGAACACGCGACCCGGGGCATTCTTGATGGCGTGCAACAGGTTGGGACCAACCTCGGCCTCGGACTTGGTAAAGCCAGGAACCGTGGCATTGGTGGAGTCGGAAAGCAGCAGGTCGATGCCCTGCTTGGCAAAGCGGCTGATAGCGGCATAGTCGGGCGTGACGCCGTCGATGGGCGTCTGGTCGAGCTTAAAGTCGCCGGTGTGCATAACAGTGCCTTGATTGGTGCGGATGAACACGCCCAGAGCGCCCGGGATGGAGTGCGTCATCGAAAAGAAGTCGAGCGAGATGCCGCCGAGGTTGACATGGCTGCCGCCCTTGACCTCGCGGAACTTGGGCGCGCGGATTCGGAACTCGGAGAGCTTGCCCTCGATAAAACCGAGCGTCAGCTTGCTCGAGAAGATGGGCACCTTGTTGTTGAGGTCCTGCAGCAGGTACGGAAGCGAACCGGTGTGGTCCTCGTGGCCGTGGGTGACGATGATACCGCGGAGCTTCTCCTCGTTCTCCAGAACATAGGTATAGTCGGGAAGCACCAGATCGATACCGGGCTGGGAGTCATCCGGGAACATGAGACCGGCGTCGACGAGCACCATGTCGTCGCCGCATTCCAGTTCAGA
>OBYK01000439.1_pt1 | contig 21218 bp, 16 predicted proteins | sample 1476721 | NCBI WGS metagenome assembly OBYK01 (sample SAMEA2580191, study PRJEB22360) | human gut metagenome | biome: human gut; feature: human-associated habitat; material: faeces | place: Denmark | collected 2008/2010
CGCCCGACAACGCCGACCCCGGTATGGGCTATATCTTTGAGCATACGCGCGGCCGCAAGTGCCTGGTCTTTGCCAACTCGCGCGAGGAGGCAGAGGCCGTGTGCTCCATGCTGCGCAGCTACTGCGAAAGCCGGCACGAGCCCGACCGCTTTCTCATCCATCACGGCAATCTTTCGGCATCGCTACGCGAGACGGCCGAGGAGCTCATGCGCGACGAGGAGCAGACGCAGACAACCGTCACCACCTCTACGTTGGAGCTCGGTATCGATATCGGCCGCCTGGAGCGCGCCTTCCAGATTGACGCGCCGTTTACCGTCAGCTCCTTTTTGCAGCGCATGGGGCGCACAGGCCGTCGCGATCTTCCGCCCGAGATGTGGTTTGTCATGCGCGAGGAAGAGCCCGAGCCGCGCACGATGATGCCCGAAACCATTCCCTGGAAGCTCCTGCAGGGTATCGCGCTCGTACAACTCTATCGCGAGGAAAAGTGGGTCGAGCCACCCGAGCTCAATCGTCTCCCCTACAGCCTGCTCTATCACCAGACTATGTCGACCCTCGCCAGCACCGGCGAGCTCACGCCGGCCGAACTTGCCCAGCGCGTGCTCACGCTCAGCTATTTCCACCGTGTCTCGGCAGACGATTACCGTGTGCTGCTACGTCACCTCATTAAGATCGACCATATCCAGGTCACCGAAGGTGGCGGGCTCATCGTGGGTCTCGCGGGCGAGCGCATCATCAACAACTTTAAGTTCTACGCCGTGTTCCAGGAAAACGAGGAGTTTACCGTCCGGAGCGAATCGGCCGAGCTGGGCACGATCGTTAATCCGCCCCCGCCCGGTGAGCGCATCGCCATCGCCGGACACTGCTGGATTGTCGAGGAAGTGGACTGGAAGCGCCACACTGTCTTTGCCACGCAGGTCAAGGGCCGGGTGCCGGCCTACTTTGGCGACTGCCCCGGCGACATTAACACACATGTGCTCGAGCGCATGCGCAAGGCGCTCAACGAGCACGCGACATATCCGTACCTTATGGGTAACGCACGGGCCCGCTTGGCGCAGGCTCGTCATACGGCCGAGATTTCGGGGGCGGGAACCAAGCCGCTCATTAACCTGGGCGGCGATACCTGGGTGCTCTTCCCCTGGCTGGGCAGCTACGCCTTTTTGGCGCTCGAGCGCATGCTCAAGATTAAATGTGCCGCGGAGCTGGGTCTTCGCGGGCTCGATCCGTCACGCCCGTACTTTATGCAGTTTAAGATGAAGGCCGACGAGGAGACGTTCTTTGAGGTGCTCGCCGCCGAGACCGAGAGGGACTTCGATCCCATCGAGCTCGTCTATCCTGGCGAGGTGCCTTACTTTGACCGCTACGACGAGTTTGTTCCCGAAGAGCTCGTGCGCAAGGGCTTTGCCGAAGGCGTGCTCGACATCGAGGGCATGAAGCAGCGCGTCCTCAGCTGGCGCGACCACGCCTAAGACCAGTCTTTTTTGGGACGGGGAGACTTACTTGTCGTGAAGGACGGTGCCGAGGAAGTCGGTGTCGAAGGGCACGGCTTCGGCAAAGGCGTAGTCGCCGTCGCTGGCGATGAGCAGGTAGTTCTCCTCGCCGCCGAACTCCGCATCGCCGCACGGGACCACCCAGGCATGGGCGAATACCTCGAGTGCCGTGGCAGCGCAGTCGCGCAGGAACGTCACGTCGCTCCCCTCGTTTGCGCTCACGATATTGGCGACGTAGACGCCACCAACATTTAGGCTGCCCCGCACTAAACGCAACGCCTCAACGGTCGCCAGCTCGCGCACGGGCTCGGCACCGCCAAAGCAATCGCTCACGACCACGTCGTAGCGACGATGGCCCACGCTCGTCACACCCAGATACGAGCGAGCCTCAGCGGTTATCACCCGCAGGCGATCGCCCGCCGCGCGCTCCAGCTCGTCTAGGTAGAACCAGCGGCGCGCCAGGCGCGTAATCTCTCCGTCATACTCGATAACGTCCATGCGCAAGCCCTCGTGCGACATCAGCGCGAACTTGGGATAGGCAAAGCCGCCGCCACCCAGCATAAGTATGCGATCGATGCCGTGGTCATAAGCGTCGCGCATTGCGTCCTCAGCCTCAAATACATCGTCAAACGCACGGTAATATGCAAAGACGGGCTCCGCCCAACGCTCGCCAATGTAGCTTGCGCTTTGGTAGACGCCGCCTTGCACCAACACGCGAATCTCATCGCCGCACTCATCGTGCACGCGCTTCACACGCGCCAACCCATTGCGGGTTCGCGCAACTTGCAGACAGGCAGCACGAACAGCGACAGCGGCCGCACCAAGCGCCGCGGCTCCCAGAGCAACGCCGGCAACGACGCCGGCAGAAACACTTGACTTGTTCATCTAGAGCTCCTTTTGCAGATAAAGGCCATGGTCATAAAATCCAAGATGGCGATAGTACTCGCGCGTACCAATCGCGCTGATCACGTTGATGCGCGCATAGCCGGCATCCCGGGCAATCTCGCACGCACGCTCTACGAGCAAACGCCCCAACCCGTGATGCTGCGCCGCCTGGCCCTGGTCACCCACGCGTGCCGCCATGCCATACACGTGCACCTCGCGAATCATCGCCTCGTCCGGCGTCGTCGGCAACTCGTCCGCATGCGCGGCAACAAACGAATGGTCGGGCAGCGACAACCGCAAAAAGCCCGCGATCTTGCCCTGCGGCGTCACCCACTGCAAAAAGCGCTCGTAAGTCACTGGCGTCTCGTACGCCACTTCCTCATCAAGAGATAGCTCATCCAAGTCGGCACCCGCCGTACTGATCTCGCGATAGCGAATCTCGCGCACCGTCGCACCATCACCCCGAGCAGCCAGACGGTTCTCAACGAGCTGACGCAGGTTGGGTTTCTTGTTGCCCACCATAATGTCGTCGGAACTAAAGTCGCGGATCATGCGACTGATACGGCAGAACGCCGGCGTCACCACGATGTCGTCGGCCAGCACATCGAGCAGCTCTTCCTCGGTATAGGGACGCCACTCGCCGCGCTCATAGCAGCCCACCAGACGCGAGCCCTCGATGAGCGCACACGGGTAGACCTTGACCTCGTCGGGCATAAAGGCCCCTTCGGTCATAAAGCGTTCGTAGTCGCGCTTGTCCCCCTCCGGCGTGGCGCCCAGCAGGTTAAGCATAAAATGCGCATGGATCTTAAAGCCAAACAGGCGCGCAAGCGAAAACGCCCGTTCAATCTGCGCCACCGAAATGCGACGCTCGTTGATATCGAGCAAGTGCTGGTCGAGACTCTGGATACCCATCTGGATCTTGGTGCAGCCCAGGCGGCGGATGAGCGTAAGCGCCTGCGGCGTTACGGCATCGGGGCGCGTCTCGATAACGAGTCCCACCACGCGATGCTTCGCCGTCTCGTTGATGCGCTGCTGACGCTCAAGCTCCTCCATCGTTGCCGCCTGCCACTCGGCAACCTCGCCCCACGGCGTACCAGGGCCGTACAGCCGACGCACCGCGCGGTTATAGCCGCCCACGGCAGCATCAACACGCTCCTGCTCGTCGGCAACGCCGGCAGCAAGCTCAGCCTCGTCTGTCGCAATGCCGGCAGCCCGATAGCGCTCACGGCGCTCTGCTACCACAGGCGGCAGGGCATCGGCGGGAGCGTCATCGAGCAGACGCCCCGCCTCGGCACGACTGATGCCCGGACGCGCCAACATAGGGTTAGCCGCCACACCAGCCACGGCATCGTCATTGAGCGCGCGGAAGAGCTCCGACATAAACCACGTCTGATACCCTTGCGGATAGTCGCTCCAGGTACCGCCGAGCACAATGAGCTCAATCTTATCGGTCGCATGCCCCATCTGCGAAAGCGCGGTCAGACGAGCGCTTACCTGCAGATACGGGTCAAAGCAATTTTGCTCCGCACGGGCGCACGCCGGCTCGGCGTGCAGATAGCTTTTGGGCATGCGCAGATCGTTGGGGCAAAATAGGCAATCGCCCGAGCATGGCCAGGGCTTGGTGATGACGGTAATGGTCGCCACGCCCGAAGCCGTGCGACGAGGCTTCATGCGTAGCACCTGCAGCAGTCGACGTTCCAGCTCGGCATCGACATTCCACCCAGCCCAACGAGCCGGCTCCTCACGTTTTACCCGCTGGTAAAACGGCAGCAGACGGCGCTTGGCCAAATCGCGTTTGTCGGCACCCTCACAACGCGCCTCGGCATGTATCAGTTTGACGAGCGCTTTGTCGTCCACGGTCTCGCCGCGACGCAGAGCCTCGAGTATGTTCAAGATAATCTGTTCCATGCCCCCATTGTAAAGGCAAAGGCGCCGGAGCCGATCTCGGCTTCGGCGCCTTCATCAAACAGCGCGTCTATGTCTTCGCCTAGGCTTTCGTCTGCCTCACTACTCCGAATCAAACGACATGTCGCCCGAATCGACTTCAAAACGATACGTGGCAGACTTATCGCCGTTATCGAATTCAAGATTCAAAATGGTCTCGCCGTCGTAGCCAAGCGGAAGGAAATCGCTCTCGAAGTCGCCACTGCCCAAGGTGAGGCTCGCCTTAAAGCCCGTAGAGCTCGGAACCGTCATCTCCACATCGCCCGAGCCCACGCTCACGTCCATCGACTTCGCGGGGGCATGGCAGAGCTCGAATGTCACATCGCCCGAACCGACCTCAGCGCTGAGCGCATCAGTCACGCTGCCCGTAAACTCTACATCTCCCGCACCCAGGAAAAGGTCGAAACCATCACAGATGACACCGACAATCTGCAGATCGCCCGAGCCCACGTGCGCGTTGACTCCCTTCAGATGTTCGGCAACACGGCGCGGCAGCTCGACCGTAACCGAGCGATCGATTGCCTTACCGTCATCACTTCCAAACTGGGAAACCTTGAGCGTCGAGTCCTCGACGGATGCGATGTTTTGTGTCGCGGCCTTGGAGGCATCCATACCATTGGCAACGCGTCCCCGCTCGATAACGCGAGCCTTGTTGCCATCAACAACCTTGACGTCCACCGTAGCCGCAGCGATATCGAAATCGAGGTAGCGGAACTCATCGGCATCAAAAGTCGTGCTCGAAAGCTGCTGAGGCCGAGCAGAATAGTTACCGCTATTCAAGGAATCGTCCTCGTCAAACATATCGTCAAAATCAGACAAATGGCCAGATAGAATACCGGTCGTACGCACCATATCGGAATGAGCCAATAGCCGCGAAGTGCCAAAGACAAGCCCGATGATGAGCACAAACGCTCCGATGCCAACACCCAAGCGTATCTTGGATTCATGCGAAAGCTTCATCATTCATCACCCTCTTTGGCACATGGCTCAGCGGTGGCCGCGGTAGTCACGTCAGCATCAACCGAAGCGGAAACATTCTGAGCCCTAGCTGTCACCGGTGCCGGGCCGACCTGAATATCCCCACGCGCCCAATCGCCATCGAGCGCACGTGCCACCCAGTGATAGATGGGAATCGTAAAGAAGATCAGTGCGGCAAAGGGGCCGGCACCGAACAGGAACATCAGCAAAAAGAACAGCAGCCAGCATACGGCCCAATACGGGAACGACTGGAACGGGCCCTTCACCGGAGTCGAGCCAACCGCGGTGCCACTCGTCGCCTGCGCCGTAGCGGCATTGGCGGCCTGTGCACTCCAGCTTGCCGCTTGCGCCGCCTTGGCCGCAGCATCACTCGCCTGTGTTGCCGCCTCGGTAGCGCGCGCCGCCGCCTCATGGGTGCGAGCACGCTCTGCCGCCTCGGCCTCGCGCTGACGGGCGCGGTCCTCGTTCTCAAACTCGATATCGTCCTCAATCTCGTCGCTCGGATTGAGCAACTCGTCCAAGCTCACGCCATAGAGTTTGGCGAGCGAGATCAGGTTCTCGGTATCGGGTGAGCTCTCCGCGCGCTCCCATTTACTGACCGCCTGGCGCGACAGCCCCAGCTTTCGCGCCAGCCCTTCTTGGCTAAAGCCTTTGCTGCGGCGAAGGTCGGCGAGCCGCTGCGCAGTTTCTACATTCATGGTTCCTCCTATGTGATGCCAGCCGTGCCGCCGGACCGATTTATTTCTTAAGGCGCCTTGCACAGTTAAAAATCTATCCGCCACCGCCAAAAGCATGCCACCTATTCTAGTGAGATTTTTGACAACCGGCAGTTGCGGGTGCATATGAGCTGCGGAAATGTGTCCAAACAAAGCAATGACCCGCAGCTCGGTTGTCCCCGTTGCGGCGTTAACGGTAGTATGGTCGTATTGTTTATTCCGCAACGCCAACGGAGGGAGTTCCGCGCCGTGAACCGCGATTTCGCCTCATCGCTCATCCAGCTCAACAACACGTTCTATCGCGAGCACTCCGCCTCCTTTTCCGATACGCGCCAGGCCCCGTGGCCCGGCTGGGTGCGCACCATGGACATCGCGCTCGAACAGCTCGACGTCGCCACGATCGAGCATCCCGTCCGCGTCTTCGATCTTGCCTGCGGCAACATGCGATTCGAGAACTTTGCCGCCGGCGGCGCACTTGCCGCCAAGGGCGTCGATGGCGCAAACCCCTCGGTAGACGCCAGCTGCCCGTTTGAGTTCTATGGCGTCGACTCGTGCCAAGATTTGGCCATCGATGCACGTGGCCACGCTCTGCGCATTCCCAACCTGCACTTCCAAGAACTCGATGTGCTCGATGCCCTCATGAAGCTCAACCCCGCCGAGACACCCGACGTGCTTTTCGACGCCCCGCTCGCCGACATCTCAGTCTGCTTTGGCTTTATGCACCATGTGCCGTCGTGCGAGTACCGTGTGCGTGTACTCGACGCCCTGGTGCGCCAGACGCGCCCGGGCGGCATCATCGCCATCAGCTTTTGGGAGTTTATGAATGACGAGCGCATGGCGCGCAAGGCCGTTCGTGCCGAAGCCCGCGCTGAGCTCACCCCACCGTTTGAGGGTTACGATTCCGCGCAGTTTGAAGCCGGCGACCATCTCATTGGCTGGCAAAACGACCGCCACGCCTACCGTTATTGTCATCACTTTGACGATCAACAGATCACCGACCTGGTGCGCGGCGTCCGAACGTTCTACAAGAGCGGCGAGGTCCCCGTGCGCGAGCTTGAGCGCTTCCATGCCGACGGTCGCAGCGGCGAGCTCAACCGCTATGTGATCCTTAAACGCCTATAGGCATCGACGACTCGCCGCCGAGCCGCACCGCATCTTCCGGGCAAACTATGCCCGCCCTTTTTCAATCCATTGACGGAACGTGCAGCTATGCGTTCCATACTTATGACCAAGGAGCCTCATGGGAGCCGTCCACGTTCGCACGCCTAAGAACTTTGTGCTCGAAGAGCGCCTGGAGCGCTACGCCGATGCGATTGAGACGAACCCCGAGGCCTATGCCGGAGATTGGCGCAAGGCCTGTGCGCCAGTTGGCAGCAAGCCCTTTGAACGCCTTCACCTGGACCTTGGCTGCGGCAAGGGAACGTACCTTGTAGAGCGCGCGGGCCACGAGCCAAACACACTCTTTATCGGCATGGACCAGGAGCCCATCTGCATCGCCTATGACGCGCAGAAAATCTGCGAGCAGGAGCTATCCAACCTACTCGTCCTGCCCCGAGGCGCCGCATCGCTACCACAGCTATTTGCCGCAGGCGAGCTCGATGCCATCACCATCAACTTTCCCACGCCGCAGCCCAAGGCCAAGTACGCCAAAAAACGACTCGTCCATGTCGACCATCTGATGCTCTACCGCCCGCTCTTTGCAGCCGGCGCCACCGTCACGCTGCGCACCGACAGCAAGCCATTGCGCGACTACGCCCTGGGGCAGTTTGCCGCGGCCGGCTACGATACGCTTTGGGTAAGCGACGACGTCCGCCGCGACCATCCCGAGCATCCCGAGACCGAGTACGAGCGCCGCACGCGCGAGATGGGTGCCGCCGTCTATGGCATTTGCGCCACACCTGGAGCGCAGCCCAGCGATGAACAGCTCGCGGCGGGCCGCGCGCAGGAGCAAAGCCTAGCCTGCTACCTGCCCGATAACCTCGATGAGCTCGCCTATGTGCCTCTGGGCATGGAGGAGGCCGTCGAGAACTTTAGAAACCGTGCCCGCAAGGGCAAAAAGCGCCTGCCTCAGGAACGCTAGTACCGCGCGCCCATTTCCTGCATTTTCTTGCCTGCGAACGCATCGATGCGACGCTACGCCATAATAGTTGGCGGACAATCGCGAGAGAAAGCAACCACATGGCACAGACCACGACAGATACCGCCGCCAGCACCGTCTCCGGCGCCGGCGCTGCCAGCTCATTCTCGGGCGGCACGGGAACCGAAGCCGAGTTCGGCTCGCTCGGCGCGCTCTCCCCCACCTGGTGGGAGCCCGAGGACGGCAGCGAGCCCGAACCATGGCTCACGCCCGATCAGGCCTTTGAACGCTTCTTTGAATGGACGAGCGATCGCGGCATTGAGCTGTGGGATCACCAAGAAGAGGCTCTCATGGACCTGGCCGCCGGAGATCACGTCATTTTGGGCACGCCGACCGGATCGGGTAAATCGCTCGTCGCGCTGGGCATGCTCTTTATGGGCATGGCACAGGGCAAGCGCTGTTATTACACGGCCCCTATCAAGGCCCTGGTCAGCGAAAAGTTCTTCGATCTGGTACAGGTGCTCGGCCGCGATAACGTCGGCATGATCACCGGCGACACGCATATCAACACCAAGGCGCCCGTGATCTGCTGCACGGCAGAGATCCTTGCCAACGACGCACTGCGCGAGGGCGAAGATGCCGATGTTGGCTGCGTGGCCATGGACGAGTTCCATTACTTTGCCGACCCCGACCGCGGCTGGGCCTGGCAGGTGCCGCTGCTCACCCTGCCTCACACGCAATTCATGCTCATGAGCGCCACGCTCGGCGATGTCACCGCGATCGCCGCCTCGCTCGAGGAACACACCGGCGCTACCTGCGACTTGGTCGTCGATGCCCCGCGTCCCGTTCCGCTGAGCTACGACTATGTGACGACCTCCCTCGAGGGCACGGTCGAGCTCGCCATGCGCCGCGGCGAGGCCCCGCTCTATATCGTGCACTTTAGCCAGGACGCCGCACTTGCGACGGCGCAATCCCTCGCCAATTTTGGCATCGCCAGCAAGGAGCAGCGCGAGGCCATTAAGGAAGCCGCCAAGGGCACGAGCTTCTCCACGGCCTTTGGCAAGATTCTCAAGCGCTTGCTCGGATGCGGCGTCGGCGTGCACCATGCTGGCATGTTGCCGCGCTATCGCCTGCTGGTCGAGCGCTTGGCGCAGCAGGGTCTGCTGCCCGTCATCTGCGGTACCGATACGCTCGGCGTCGGCATCAACGTACCCATCCACACCGTGGTGCTCACCGCGCTCACCAAGTTTGACGGCTACAAGATGCGTCGCCTGCGCGCCCGCGAGTTCCATCAGATTGCCGGTCGCGCCGGCCGCTCGGGCTTCGATACCGAGGGCATGGTGATTGCCGAGGCGCCCGAGCACGAGATCGAGAATGCCAAGCTTATGGCCAAGGCAGGCGACGACCCCAAAAAGCTCCGCAAGATTAAAAAGAAGAAGGGCCCCGAGGGCTTTGTCACCTGGAACAAGCAGACCTTTGAGCGCCTGATCGAGACGCAGCCCGAAACGCTCAAGCCGCGCCTGCGCATCACGCACTCCATGGTAATTAGCGTGGTCGAGCAGGGCGGCGATGCCCGCGACCGCGTGCACGACCTTATCGAGACAAGCCTGCAAACCCCCGAGGAAAAGGCCAAGCTCGATGAGCGTGCCGACGAGATCTTCGCCACGCTCATCGACTCCGGCGTCGTCGTGCGCACCGAGGTGCCGCCCGCACCCGACACTCCGGCTGACGCCGCGCCGGACATCGACTACGCGCTGACGGTCGACCTGCCCGAGGACCTTGCGCTCGACCAGCCGCTCTCGCCGTTCTTACTTGCCGCGCTGGAGTTGCTCGATCCCGAGAGCAAGACCTATACCATGGACCTCATCTCGATGGTCGAGGCAACGCTCGAGGACCCCAAGCAGGTGCTGCGCGCACAAGAGCGCGCCGCACGCGATCGCGCTATGGCCGAGATGAAGGCCGACGGCATCGAATATGAGGAGCGCTTGGAGCGCATTCAAGACGTCACGTACGAAAAGCCGCTCGAGAATTTGCTCGACGCCGCCTTTGACAAGTACTGCCAGGAAGTACCCTGGGCAAACGACTACCAGCTCTCTCCCAAGAGCGTCCTGCGCGATATGCTGGAAAGCGCGAGCGATTTTAAGGGCTACATTCAAAAGCTCGGCATCGCCCGCTCCGAGGGCATTTTGCTGCGCTACCTGGCAGAAGCCTATCGTTCACTCGACCGCACCGTGCCCATCGAGAAGCGCGACGAGCGCCTGCGCGACATTATCTCGTGGCTGGGCTTTGTGGTGCGCTCGGTCGACTCGAGTCTGGTGGACGAGTGGGAGAACGCCGGCAACCCCGCTGCACTCGACGCCGCACCGCCGCAGGGCATCGACGAAGTCGTGGCAGACCGCCGTGGCTGTACCCTGCTGGTGCGCAACTCACTCTTCCGCCGCGTGGCCCTTGCAGCCCGCGGACACGTGCGCGATCTGGGCGAGCTCGACGAGGACTGGGGCATGAGCGAGGTCCGCTGGCAAAAGGCGCTCGACGCCTATCACGAGCAACACGAGGAAATCCTCACCAACGGCGACGCCCGCAGCGTCGCGATGTTTACCATCGACGAAAGTGACGAGAAGCCCGATCATGTGTGGCACGTGCACCAGATTTTTGCCGACGAGGATGGCGACCACGACTTTGGCATCATGGGCGATGTCGACCTGGACGCCACGCAAGACGGCGGCGAGGTCATCTTCAAAAACTACCGCGTCGGCTTTATCGAGGACCTACTCGAGGACTAGCCGAAAATACCGGAACGAAACGAAGCGGGGCCGTTGGCAACATCACCAGCGGCCCCGCTTTTGCACTATCCGCTATGACCTACTCGGCATCCTCGACCTCATACGAATCCGCCTCGGCGGGCTCATCGCTTGTCTCTGGTGCGGCCTCGCGCGCTTCGTCAAATGCCGCCTTCATGGTCTTGTTGCCCCACGTGAGCTTGCGAATGGTAAGTTCATCGGCCTTCTTGTTGGCTAGGCGCAGATTGTTCTCGGAGGACAGCAACGCCTCCTTGGTTTTCTGCAGATGGCTAATCGTCTTGTCGATCTCATCGATTGCCGTTTGGAACTTGCGGCTCGCGATCTCGTAGTTGCGGCCAAAATCGTTCTTGAACTTCTCCATCTTGGCTTCGAAGTTCGTGACATCGATATTCTGCTGCTTGTACTCCGCCAGCTCCTGCTTATAGCGAAGCGAACCCATGGCAGCATTGCGCAGCAGCGTAATGATGGGAATGAAGAACTGCGGGCGGATCACATACATCTTCTCGTAGCGATAGCTCACGTCCACGATTCCCGCGTTGTAAAGCTCGCTCTCGGGCTCGAGCAGCGTGCAGAGCACCGCATACTCGCAGCCTTTCTGGCGACGATCGTGATCGAGCTTCTTAAAGAAATCCTCGTTCTTGTGTTTGGTCGCGGTTTCGTCGTTCTCGTTTTTCATCTCGAACATAATCGAAATGACCTCGTTGCCGCTTGCATCGCACTCGCGGAAGATAAAGTCGCCCTTGGTGCCCTCGGACGCATCGTTATCTTTCTCGAAGTACGCGTTAGGAAACGCCGTCATGCGCAGACGGTTAAACTCGGTCTCGCAGTGCTGTTCGAGCGACTCGCCCACCATCTTGGTGGACAGGCGGACCTTCATGTCCTTAAGGCGCTCAATCTCTTCATCCTTGTAGCGAATCAGGTCATCGCTCGCGCGCTTGGCCTGCGCAAGTTCGAGCTCGTGTGCCGCCTTGGCCTGCTCCTCGCGAGAATCGCGCACTGCCAGCTCGCTCGTCAGCTTGGCACGTGCTTCATCGCGCTCTCGCTCCGCCGCGGCGACCGCCTCCGACAGGTTCATTTTTGCCATCAGCTCCTGCTCGCGCAGCTGGGCACGCAGGCCCTCGGCCTCTTGCTCAGATTGTGCCTTTGCGGCGGAAAACTTCTCCTGCACCGTCGCGCGGTAGTCAGCAAGCACGCGCTCGGCCTCGCTGCGAGCGGCATCGAGCTCACGCTGCGACTCTGCCGCGGCAGTGGCAAGCGCCATCTCCTGGGCCTTGCCCGCCGCGGCAAGCCTGGCCTGCAGCTCGGCAATCTGAGCATCACGTGCAGCTAAATCGTTTTGAGCAGCGTTGCGCGCCGCCGACTCGGCAAGCTTGACTTCGTCATCTTTGCGTCCCAGCTGCGCACGCAAATTGTCGATCTCGCGCTGGAGTTCAGCATTCTCCTTCTGAGCATCGGCACGGGCCTCAACCGCCGCGCGCTGGCTTGCACTCTCGCGCTCTGCGGCAGCGCCCTCGAGCCTGGCGTGCAGCTCGGCAAGCTCGGCATCGCGCTTGGCAACCTCTTGTGCCAACTTCTGAGCCGCAGCGTTCTTCTGCTCGACAAGCTGAGCATTGCGCTGAGACTCTGCCTCCTGCAATGCAGCCGTCGAACGCGAGCGCTCAAGCTCCAGCGCCTGCTCGCCCTCGCGCTGGACTGCCCTCACACGCTCATCCAGATCGCGCGAAAACTCGGCATCGCGTACTTGCTTGACGATATCCGCATAGCCGGACGCATCGACCTTAAACACTTCGCCGCAATGCGGGCACTTGATCTCGTTCATAGCAGCTCCTCGATGGACGCGAATTTCAACCGCCTACACTCTACCGCGCCGCACGGACAAAAAAGGCGCCGCCGCCATAATGGCAACGGCGCCAGAACCACCACAAAGGCGCACTGTGTCCCCTTTGTAGTGGTTCTGGCACCCTATAGCCCAAAGAAGCTAAGAATCTGGTCGCGGCTTACGGGCTTGTACTCGTTGGCGTCGAGGCCGGCATCGTAGCGAAAGATAGGACGTTCGCGATCGCGGTTGCGTGCGTTGGTGCGGTCTCCCCTGCTGTGGATATGCCCGTGTAGCATGATGGCGCCACGCGCCTTGCCATTCCAGCTGAGCATGGGGTAGTGGCTCATAACCAGACGATGGCCCTTGGCATAGCCGGGAGCAATCTCCAGGTAATCGCGCACGTCTTCCCAAATTTGCGGCACGTCGGGATCTTCCCAGCCGCCGTCATGGTTACCACGGATGAGCGTCACGTTCTGACATTCGATACGCTCGCGCAGGCGTACCGCCTCCGCCAGGGGCAAACGATAGGTAAAATCTCCCAAGATATAGAGACGGTCGTCCGCCGCCACGCACTCATTGATGGCATCGATGACCTTGCGGTTCATCTCCTCGACCGAATCAAACGGCCGATCCATATCGTGCAAGATATTCGTATCGCCCAGGTGCAAGTCGGCGGTAAACCACATCATCGTCCATGTCCTCATTTCGCAACGCGTCAAACTCGTGCTAAGTATACAGACACAGCGATGCGGCGGTTAGTCAAAGAGCCCGCCGAACAGACCTCAGCGGCGCTTGACTTGTTTTTTCGAAGCGTCACCCTGAGTTTTCTTGTCCTGCCGCTTCTTACGGTCCTGCTCCAGCTCATCATCGTCGAGCAGCATATCCCATTCAAACGGGTCATCCGTCAGATCAAACAGACCATCGTCGTCAAACATGGCCGCCTCCATTGCCGACTAGCGAGCATCCACCACATAAAGGCCAACGCGCACCTGATGCCACGGGCTGCGCTCGGGGGCAACCTGTTGCACGCGGGCCTCAAACACGTCCTCGTGGCCGTAATACATCATCAAGGACAGCGGGCCGACCTCGTTTCCCGGAACATAGCCGAGCTTGGTCTTGCCGTAGTAGATTGCAACCGCCTCGGGATCATGGGGGTTATCGCGCTCGGCACACAGTGACAGCTTATCGCCAACCTTAAGATCCCCCAGGACCAAGGCACCGTCGGCATACTGAAATCCCGCAATATGAAACGACAGAAGAACACGTGAAGGCTCGTACATGGCAGCTCCTCTAACGGCCGGATAAACCGGCACTTAACCTTATTGAGAAGTCTACGAACTCGTGCGGACACAGATTCACCCGCCCATGCCTTTTGCTCATTTGTCGCAACGCTCACATGACAGAGCGCTTGCAAATAAGATAGGAATACGCGGATGGCACCCGTGGCAGCGGGTCTTGTCAACTCCGATACACGTATTCATCGTGAGAAGTGGCCGTCTTCGCTTACGCGGAGACGGCCACTTTTATCCCTATCTTCTATCCCATTCTAGTGTACAAACATGCGCACGAATTTGTGCTTCCAGCTTGCGTAGGGCGCATAGCGGAATGGCACGTCCAGCCAGGTTGCCTTGTTCACGATGCTCTTCTTGTGACTAAACGCATCGAAACTCTCGCGGCCATGGTACTGGCCCATACCGCTCGCACCCATGCCGCCAAAGCCCATATGGCTCGTAGCCAAGTGCATGATCGTGTCGTTGACGCAGCCTCCGCCAAAGGGCGCGTAGCGCACAAAGCGCCGCCGAGCCGCACGGTCCTGGCTAAAGATATACAGGGCCAGCGGCGTCGGACGATCCGTAATAAACGTCTCGGCCTCGTCAAGGCTCTCAAACGTCAGCACTGGCAAGATGGGGCCGAAGATTTCCTCCTGCATCACGGCGTCATCGGGGGACACGCCGTCCAAAATCGTCGGCTCGATCTTGAGCGAAGCCTCGCGCGCGGTACCTCCAAGCACGAGCTTATCGGGATCGATCAGCCCGCACACGCGCGCAAAATGCTTGGCGTTGACGATATGCCCGTAGTCCTCGTTATCGAGCGGATGCTCGCCAAACATACGGCGGGCCTCTTCCCTGATGAGGTTCAGCAGCTCGTCGTGCACGCGCGCATCGACCAGCAGGTAGTCGGGCGCCACGCAGGTCTGCCCCACGTTGACCCATTTACCAAAGGCGATACGCCGCGCTGCGACCTTCAAGTTTGCCGTCGCATCCACGATGCAGGGGCTCTTTCCGCCCAGCTCAAGCGTCACGGGCGTAAGGTTTTTACTTGCGCGCTCCATGACGAGTTTGCCGACCGGAACGCTACCGGTAAAGAAGATCTTGTCCCAGCGCTCATCGAGCAACGCTTCGTTCTCGGCGCGCCCGCCCTCGACAACCGTCACCAGACGCGAATCAAATGCCTCTTCACAGATTTGCTTGAGCACCGCGCTCGATGCCGGAGCATAGGCACTCGGCTTGATGACCACAGTATTGCCCGCGGCAAGGGCTCCGGCGAGCGGCTCGAGTGTTAGCAAAAACGGGTAGTTCCACGGAGCCATGATGAGTGTGACGCCATAGGGCACGGCTTGCGTTTTGCACACGCTCACGGCGTTAGCGAGATCGAACGGACGCAGGCGCGGACGACTCCATCGAGCCACGTGAGCGATCTGATGTCGAATCTCGGAAAGCGACGTGCCGATCTCGCACATATAGGCCTCGTCATGCGACTTCCCCAAATCGGTCTTGAGCGCATGGGCGATATCGGCCTCGTGGGCCCGCACCGCATCGCGTAAACTCACGAGCGCGCGACGTCGAGCATCGACATCAAACGTGGCGTGCGTCTTAAAGTAGGCGCGCTGATCGCCGACGATGCGCGCAATTTCCTCGGTGTTCATGGCAACCTCCTAGTTCTCGCCCTCAAACATACCACCTGCAACGACTTCGTACATATGCTCGAGCTCCAAGCGGTCCATTAGAAGCGGAACGGGGTACAGGGGATTGGCCTCGGCATCGGCATGCGCCGCCATCTGCGGAATGTCGGAGCGGCGAATGCCCGCCACATATTTGGGAATGTCCAAGGCGGCATTCATCCGATCGACCCAATCGATAAAGGCCTCGGCCGCCAGGCTGTCCTGCGCGTTAGCCGGCGCGATACCGGCCATGCGGGCAAGATCGGCGAGCTTAGGAGCAGCAGCTTCGCCATAGGCACGAAGCATATGCGGCAGGATGATAGCGTTGGCCAAGCCGTGCGGAATCCCGTAACGCCCACCCAAACTGTGCGCGATGGCATGCACATATCCGACATAGGAGCGGGTAAACGCAACACCCGCCTTATACGCCGCCGAAAGCATATTGCGACGCGCACGCATGTTGTCGCCATGCTCATAGGCCTCGAGCAAATTGTCGTGGATGAGCTGCACTACCTGTCGCGCCATCTTGCGCGTATAGGGCGTAGTGCTTCGACCGATAAAGGCCTCAACGGCATGCGTCAGGGCGTCCATGCCCGTCTGCCCCGTAATGGAAGCGGGCAGGCCGCACGTAAACTCGGGGTCGTGCACCGCGAAGCGCGGGATAAGCACAAAGTCGTTAATGGGGTACTTGTAGTGCGTCTCGTCATCGGTAATTACCGCCGCAAGTGTGACCTCGCTTCCCGTGCCTGCCGTGGTGGGGACGGCGATGAGCAGCGGCAGGCGACGATGAATCCGCAGCAGGCCGCGCATCTTGATGACAGGCTTGTTTGGCTGCGCAATGCGCGCCCCCACACCCTTGGCGCAGTCCATGGCCGAACCGCCACCAAAGCCGATAATGGCCTGGCAGGCGCTCTCTCGGTACAGGGACGCCGCTTCCTCCACGTTTGAGACCGTGGGGTTCGCACGCGTTTCGGCATAGACCGTAACGCCAATCCCCCTGGATGCGAGCGCCGTCTCGAGCGGTGCCGTGAGCCCCAGACGGGCAATGCCGGGATCCGTCACGATAAGGACCTTCTGGATCGAGCGCTTTTGAAGCACCGCGGGCACATCCTCGGCATGCTCTAAAATGCGCGGCTCGGTATAGGGCAGGATTGGCAATGCAATGCGAAAAACCGTCTGATATGTTCGGCACCAGGCACGACGGGCTAGATGCATAAAGGAAACTCCTTCATTTGTTGATAGGTCAACATTTGCTCGCCCGATTGTACTCAGCGGCGTCCGTATATGACTTGCAAACCGTTAATCAATCAACATCTTCATATCTCAAAAATATTTTATTAAAAATCATTCCTAATAGGCTTCACATTTGGTTGCATTTATGGATAATAGAACTCGTCAAGACGCACGTCCGGAGAGGGCCCTTACGGGACCGGACGAGCGCACAATCGCCATCGATCGAAAGGATCGAATCATGAAGTTTGTTTGCCCCGTTTGCGGTTATGTGGAAGAGTTCGACGGCGACCAGCTGCCCGAGGACTTCAAGTGCCCCCAGTGCGGCGTTCCCGGTTCTCGTTTCCTGAAGCAGGAGGAGGGCCAGCTCGAGTGGGCTGCCGAGCACGTCGTGGGCGTCGCCAAGATGGAGGGCGTCTCCGAGGACATCGTTGCCGACCTGCGCGCCAACTTTGAGGGCGAGTGCTCCGAGGTCGGTATGTACCTGGCCATGGCTCGCGTCGCCCATCGCGAGGGCTATCCCGAGATCGGCCTGTACTGGGAGAAGGCTGCCCACGAGGAGGCCGAGCATGCCGCCAAGTTCGCTGAGCTCCTGGGCGAGGTCGTGACCGACTCCACCAAGAAGAACCTCGAGATGCGCGTTGAGGCCGAGAACGGCGCCACCGCCGGCAAGACCGATCTCGCCAAGCGCGCCAAGGCCGCTGGTCTCGATGCCATCCACGACACCGTGCACGAGATGGCTCGCGACGAGGCTCGCCACGGCAAGGCTTTCGCCGGCCTGCTCAAGCGCTACTTCGGCTAAGCCAAACGCCTGAGAGACATTCTCTAGCTTTATAAGGCCCGGACCGCATGGTTCGGGCCTTTTTCGTTGGCTTACTGCAGCTGTTCTTGAAGAACGATGAGCGACTGATGGCTCAGGTCGTCGTATTGTATGAGGACGCGAGATGAAGCGTTCTTAGTCGATGCCCGATCACCCGTCCACAGACAATCGGCGATGTTGACATAGGAAATGCGAGCGTCAGCGAGAGCCTTCGCGAAACTCTCCCCCGCCTTGCCCTCGGCCAGGGCAACGGTGCAGTAAAGGCCCGCGTCCGCATGCTCGATCGAGACCTCCCCTGCCGAAAATGCTTTCCGTACAAGCGCCGCCAGGTCATCACGCGCCTCGCGAGCACGAACGCGCACGCGGTTCACATGCCGCTCGTAATCACCCGATTCCAGCAAACGAGCCAAAGCGACCTGGTCAACAGAACTCACCGACGAGGCGTAAAAACCAAGGTTGCGCCTAAACCGCTCCATTAGCTCGTCGGGCAGCACCATGTACGCTAGACGCAACGCCGATGACAGGCTCTTCGAAAACGTGTTGGTGTAGATGACCGATTGTGCGGCATCGATCGAAGCAAGCGCGGGAATCGGCTTGCCGGCCAGACGAAACTCGCAATCAAAGTCATCTTCGATGAGATACCGACCTGGCCGCTCGGCGGCCCAGCTCAGCAGCGCATAGCGACGCGCAATGCTCGTCACGAGGCCGGTCGGATACTGATGGGACGGCATCAGGTGAAGGACATCGGTCCCGGTTTTCTGCAGAGCGCTCAAGTCCACGCCCTCATCATCCAACGGGATATGTCGGACTTTGCAGCCCATAGCCTGATAGATGCGCGTCAGACGCAAATAGCCCGGGTCCTCAACGGCATACACCTTGTCGGCTCCAAGCAACTGAACCAACATGGTATCGAGCAGCTGGGCGCCCGCGCCGATAACAATGTTGTTGGGGTCAACATTCATACCCCTTGTCCCGCGCAGATGGCGAGCAATTGCGCGTCGTAGCCGAGCGGTGCCCTGTGCCGGTGCGGGCGAAAAGATCTCGCGCTCGTCTTCGGATGCCAGCGTCGCCCGCAGTGCGCTTTGCCAAAGCCGCGCCGCCTCCAAAGCGGAAGGAGAAAGAGCATCAAATCGCTCGACCCGTCCATTGGCAACATGCACGCCGGGGTCCACAGAGACGGCATCTCGGTCGATGTTCCCCGTAGCCAAAGGCAAAACCGGTGCGTCCGGAAGCTCACAAGCGTAGTAGCCACGCCGCGGCATTGAGCAAATATAGCCCTCGGCAAGTAGCTGGCTATATGCATTCTCGATGGTAATGACACTGATTCCCAGATGACTGGCAAAGGCGCGCTTAGACGGCAAATGCTCCCCCGCCGCAATGCGTCCAGCAACAATATCGTCTCGAATTTGCTGGTAAACATACTCATAGAGCGATGCTTCGCCGCGTTGTTCCAAATTGTAGTCGAGCATGAGTTTGTCACCTGACCTTATCGGGTCATTCAGTCTGGTATTAGTCTGACCTTGTTATTATCTCGAAAACTGAGTATTTCGCCATACCCAGCTCCCCGATAGGATGTTCCGTCAAGCAATGCACATGCCAACCAAGGGAGTAACCATGGCAGAACAGACTAGCAAGGCCGATCGCGTCAAACTCAATCGCGAGCTCGCGCAGATGCTCAAGGGCGGCGTCATCATGGACGTCACCACGCCCGAGCAGGCACGCATCGCCGAGGAGGCAGGCGCCTGCGCCGTCATGGCTCTCGAGCGCATCCCGGCCGACATCCGTGCCGCAGGCGGCGTCTCGCGCATGAGCGACCCCAAGATGATCAAGGGCATCCAGGAGGCCGTCTCCATCCCCGTCATGGCCAAGTGCCGCATCGGTCACATCGTCGAGGCGCAGGTCCTTCAGGCCATCGAGATCGACTACATCGATGAGTCCGAGGTTCTCTCCCCCGCCGATGATGTCTATCACATCGACAAGACCCAGTTTGACGTGCCGTTTGTCTGCGGCGCCCGCGATCTGGGCGAGGCGCTGCGCCGTGTTGCCGAGGGCGCCACGATGCTCCGCACCAAGGGTGAGCCGGGCACCGGCGACGTCGTCCAGGCCGTACGCCACATGCGCAAGATCCAAAAGCAGATCCGCGACGTTGTTGCTCTGCGCGATGATGAGCTCTTTGAGGCAGCCAAGCAACTGCAGGTTCCGGTCGAACTGGTCCGCGAGGTCCATGCCACGGGCAAGCTTCCCGTCGTGAACTTTGCCGCCGGCGGCGTAGCGACCCCCGCCGACGCCGCGCTGATGATGCAGCTGGGTGCCGAGGGCGTCTTTGTCGGGTCGGGCACCTTTAAGAGCGGCGACCCCGCCAAGCGCGCCGCCGCTATCGTCAAGGCCGTGGCAAACTTCACCGATGCCAAGCTCATCGCCGAGCTTTCGGAGGACCTGGGCGAGGCTATGGTGGGCATCAACGCCGACGAGATCGAGATTATCATGGAGGAGCGCGGGCGCTAGTCCAGCAGAAGGGATCGCACATGAGCGATTATGCAGACCAAACGGTCGCCGTGTTGGCGGTCCAAGGCGCTTTTGCCGAGCACGAGGCGAGGCTGTCGAAGCTGGGCGCACGTTGTATTGAGCTGAGGCAGGCGGCTGATTTAAAGCAGGACTTTGACCGTCTGGTACTTCCCGGCGGCGAGTCTACCGTTCAGGGCAAGCTGCTTGAGGAACTGGGGATGCTCGAGGGGCTTCGTGCCCGTATCGCTGAAGGCATGCCCGTCCTGGGCACCTGCGCCGGCCTGATTCTGCTGGCGCGCGACCTTGCAGCCCATGACGATAAGGGCACGCCGCGTTTGGCAACCATGGATGTACTTGTCGAGCGCAATGCCTACGGCAGACAGCTCGGCAGCTTTCGAACCAAGGGACAGGTAGCCGGCATCGACGGTGAAGTGCCGCTGACGTTTATCCGCGCGCCCCGCATCGTCGAGGTCCACGGCGACGCCAAGGCCTTAGCGAAAGTCGACGGGCGCATCGTCGCCGCCCGCCAGGGCAACCAGCTCGGCGTCACCTTCCACCCCGAGCTCGACGACGACACCCGCCTTCACGAACTGTTCCTGCAAATGTAGGCAGAGTTTAAACGAGCGTGGATTTTCGGACATACAACAAATGAGAGTGGATAATCTCCCACTTTGAGCTTGCATGCAGGCTCAAACCAGGAGATTATCCACTCTCATCCCATGTAGTCGTTGGGGACGTTCTTAAACGACTAGTCAAACAAGAACGTCCCCAACGACCATATTGCGATAGACGACCACGTTTGCCCAGATAAAACCGACCAAATAAACCTGCCCCCTGTTGGTAGGCTTGGATCAAGGCAACGCCGATGCCTTGGTACCGACAGCGAAAACCCGCCAGAGCGAGCAAGGTGCCTTGAAACAAGGCGGCATTGATCTTTTGATCATGCCGTCGAAGTTGAAAGGCAGATTGCCGCTCTGGCGGGTTTGCAGCGTCGAGCAGTTACGGCGTTTGGCAA
>OBYK01000447.1_pt1 | contig 20949 bp, 21 predicted proteins | sample 1476721 | NCBI WGS metagenome assembly OBYK01 (sample SAMEA2580191, study PRJEB22360) | human gut metagenome | biome: human gut; feature: human-associated habitat; material: faeces | place: Denmark | collected 2008/2010
TTCTTGCATGGTGCGGCGGATGCCCGCCTCGTCGTATAGATGAAACGGCGTGGGGAACTGCTCGACGATATGCTCGAGTGTCTCCTTGTTCACAAACGGCTGCTTGGCCGCATACGCCTCGTTGGGGGTCAATGCCATGTCCCGTAAACCTCGCTATCCAGACGGCGCTACCTGCGCATCGAATCCGCATAGCGTGGACCCAATGTCCGGATAGCGCTCCCGCATTGCTGCAGACAGTCCTGCGGGTGTTTCCCGCAGGCCCACCAGGCTGTAGGATCCCTTAAAGCCCAGTTCGGCGGGTTTCGCCTCTCCACGGGGTCAAAGCCTGCCGGCTCGCCCGCGGCTCTTCGTGCCCGCGCCTCTATCAAGTGGTAACGACCCTACCACGTTGCACTTTACCAAACAAGAGTATTCGTATATAACGTTTAAAAAATGCAGGGATATGCTGGAAACATGTGTGCCACAATCCTGTATCACAATAAGTTGCAACAGGTGTGCCTCACGAAGGGATCCTCTATGACCGAGCTCCAAGAACTCCGCCGCTATCGCCGCGACCTCCATCGCATTCCGGAGCTCGATTTCGATCTTCCGCAGACGATCGCCTATATCGAGGGAGTGTTGGCGCCGCTCGCTTGCGAGGTGACCCATCCGTGTCCCAGCTGCGTCTGCGCCTTCTTCGACGCTGGCACGGGCGCCGCGCATGCCACGGCGATTCGCGCCGATATGGATGCGCTGCCCATTGCCGAGACAACGGGGGCAGCGTTCGCTTCGACCCATCCCGGCAAGATGCATGCTTGCGGCCACGATGGACACATGGCCATGGCACTTGCTGCCGCGACGTATGTCGACCGTACAATTCGCGAGCAGCCGGGCGCCATTAAGCGCAATGTGCTCTTTGTGTTCCAGCCGGCCGAGGAAACGACCGGTGGTGCCAAGACGGTGTGCGAGAGCGGCGTGTTCGAGCGCTACGGGGCGGATCGCATCTTCGGCTTCCACGTGTGGCCCGATCTGCCCGCCGGCACGTTGGCGAGCTGCCCCGGTCCGTTGCTGGCGCGTTCGAGTGAGACGCACATTCATATTCACGGGACGAGCATCCATATCGCTAAGACCTATGGTGTGCCGGTTGGGGAGTCGCACGATGCCGCGTTGGCGGCAGCGAAGTTTTTGGTTGCCGAGCGCGAGCTGATGGACGAACTGGGCACCGACGAGCCCTGCATTGGCAAGTTCGGCCTGCTGCAGGCAGGCACCGTCTGCAATGCGGTGGCGGGGGAGGCCCATGTTGCCGGCAGCCTACGTGTGTTTACGGACGACATGTTCGACCGCGCGCGCGAAGGCGTGCGCCGTGTACTCGACGAGGCGTGCGCTGCAACGGGCTGCACGTACGATCTCAATTTTGCTGAGGGCTATCCGCCAGTCGATAACGACCCTGAGTTGTTTGCCCGAATCGCGCCCGCTCTGCCCGAATTGCAGCTCGTGGACGAGCCGCTGCTAATCGCCGAGGATTTCGCGTTCTATCAGCGCCATCTACCGGGCGTGTTCTTCTTGCTGGGTGCGGGCGTTCCTGTCAGTCGGGATAATCCGAGCGACGCCGAGGGCTGCCCCGCCTATGCCACGAGCGCCCTTCACGCTGATACCATGCTCTTTGACGAGGGAATCCTGCTCAAAGGCCTCGATGTTTACAAGCGATTGCTTTTGCTTGGTTAATTGACGCGGGTTCATGCTCTCGAAAATACGAACAAATGTACGCTATAATAGAGATGTAAGTCTATAGAAACGTTTGACGTTATTAACGTAAGGCGATACTATGTTGCGTCGTAATGAGCGCTATCGGGTCTGTTTTGAGTGGAGACAGGGGATGGCTTGGAATGTCGAAATCGTCGATTATCACAAGTGATGAGACTGCGCCCGATTTGCTGTCACCGGTGACTCCTGGTGAGCTTCTCAAAGAGGAATTTCTTGTCCCTATGGGCATTTCTCAATATCGTCTTGCTAAGGAGACCGGGATTCCGGCTCAACGCATTGGGCAGATTATCTTGGGAAGGCGTCGCGTGACGGCCGACACCGACCTTCGCCTTTGCCGCTACTTTGGCCTGACGGATGGTTATTGGCTGCGCGCCCAGATAGCGTTTGATCTCGAGGCGGAGAAGAGGCGCATCGAACCGGAGCTGGATAAGATCGTTCCTGTCCAGCAGGCTATCGCATTGTAGTGCTGAAAGATGTTGAGGTTGGAGTGACGATGAGGCGATGCCGACAGACTGCCGTTTATAGTCCCGGTGGGTGTGGATGCGGCTTGTTGTTGCTTCCGGTTATTGCTGTGAGCATTGGCGTGATGTTTGCACTTGCCGGGCTGGCCGCAGCGGCGCTCGTGCTGTTGATTGTGGCTATTGGCGTGACGATTTGGCTTTGCCGCAATCGCGAGCAACGCCGTGCCGACGGTAAGACCAATGTTGGATGGACTATCTTTTTGGTTGTCGCCTACCTATTGAGCATCAGTTATTTGGCCTTCTTTATCCTGTTGCTTGTGAGCACCTTTACCGGGGAATCCGTCACGGTGGGGTAGGCTTCGACGAGCTTTTTGAGGATGAAGCGAGGGGGCGGACCCTGAATGAACCGCGCCCCACATCAACAAGTTTCATTCGTTGTGTAGCAATCCGAATGTGCAAGCGTTTGGCGTGAGAGCACCGCCGCCAGCAACACGGGGATGCAGGCCGCAATCGCCAGCCCCCATGCCAGCCCATCGAAATAGATTCCATAAGGACCCACCAACAGGACATGGGCCAACTTGCGAGCCCATCATCCGCTGCGGTCGCAAATCAGCTGGCAGCTGAATCGTCGCTATAAATCGCGAGGTAAAATGTCCAAAGATTGATGGACGGTTCGCAGAATTTGCAAGGGGTATTGAGAAAGCAAAGCTGCGAGAAAGGAAGAGCCATGGCTAAGAAGACGGGAGAGAAAGAAACGGTTGAAAAGGCCAAAGGCTTCGAGATTCCCATCGATGAGGAATCAGCCGGCAAGCTGCTCGATACCATCTACAGGAGCGCACTGAATGGCGTCCCTAAGGTGAGTCGTTCGGTCGACGAGATGGTTGCCGACTACACGGGAAAGGCGAAGTCGCCCGATGATGCCGCAAGGGCACTCGCAAAGTGGCAGGTCATGAAATGCGGAACCTCAGGTTTCGTCACCGGGCTCGGGGGCTTGATTACGCTTCCGGTCGCAATTCCCGCGAACATAAGCAGTGTCATGTACGTTCAGATGCGCATGATCGCCTGCATCGCGAAGATGGGTGGCTATGACGTTACGTCCGACCAAGTTCAGACGATGATCTATATGTGCCTCACGGGTACGACGGCGAGTGATCTTGTCAAAATGGGGCTCATCAAGACTGGGACGAAATCGCTTGAGGTTGCAATCAAGAAGATTCCCGGGTCGGCACTCGTGAAGATCAACCAGAAAGTCGGCTTTAGATTTATCACGAAGTTCGGCGAGAAAGGTATCATCAACCTCGGGAAAATGCTGCCCCTCGCCGGCGGCTTGATTGGCGGCGGCGTGGACGTGGCATCGACGAGCATCATTGCCAAGAACGCCATCAGGATGTTCATGGAGGGCGAGGACCCCGATGGGACCCTGCCCACCGAAGCGGAGGTCGAAAGCATCGAAGACGTTGAGGTGGAAAGCGACCTGCTTTAGTCCTTGCTGCACGCCCCACACCCCATTGCCTAGCCTATACCGTAGGGACTGCCCGGCTGTTATGAGGTATCCCGCCTGCTCCTCGCGGTCTATTCGGCACATCGTGCACATCGTCTGCTTTGAGTTGCAGACCGTGTCGTTGCCGCCCACGATGGCCTTGTGGTTGTTGAATGTGGTCGGGCCCATGTGACCCTTGGGCGGCTCTCAGCTCACATCTACCAGGATTCTGTCGAGCCAGTGCGAGCATCGAGCGTGCAGGGCATGCTCGAGAGCGTCGTTGTCCGCACGGACCACGCCGCGCAGGTTTGCCATGTCGGAAATCGAGGCAAGGCACTGCGGCCGTAGAACCAGTAGTTCAAATCGATGTTGGCAAGCCTCGAGGTGTCATTGGCGATGGACACGCGCTTCATGCTCTTCTATATGGCAACCTTAGCTCTCAGCTAATGAATTCAAGTTTAATCCGCCCTACGATGTGCTGTGTGCCGGCGCGGTAGCCGGATCGTAGGAAGGATGCATAATGAAAAAGCTCGAAAACGAAGTGCTGCTGAGCCGTCGCGCTGCACTTGGCGCATTCGCCACCGTCGCCTTGGGGACTGCCGGTCTTCTTGCCGGGTGTGGTAGCGATAAGGCTACCGTCACCGAGGACGCTGAGGATGGCGACAAGAAGGAAGAGGCGAAGAAGGAAGAGCAGTCTACGACCGACCTAGCGGTTGGTGCGACGGTGACCACGGCTGCCGGTCTTTCCGTCGTTGTCGATTCCGTCCAGTCCGGCCTCACAAATTATGACGGTTCGACCATGACGGGCATTCACGTCACGTACGTTAACAATGGCGATGAGGGCGCAGATTACAATATCTACGACTGGAAGGGCGAGGACGCCAACGGCGCTCAACAGAATCAGGGTTACTACAGCGAGGGCTCCGATGAGCTGCAGTCTGGCACCCTTGCCGCCGGTGGCTCCGTGGCGGGCAATATCTACTTTGATGGAGATATCAAGAAGACACTGTATTTTGCCAACATGTTTGATAAATCTGCCACTGCAAGCTGGGTGCTGGCCTAGCATGTCGCTACCGTTGCGCCGTATGGGAGGTGAAGTCGTATGCCCGATAAAAAGCTGACCGAGGAGTTGCTCAATGAGCTTCTCGATGCGCCGAACATCGATGGCTATATCAGGGAGCACGATTTTGCCGCCCCGTCGCTTTCGGTCTACCTGAAGCAGCTACTGCAGGAAAAGGGCTTGGAGCGCTCGCGCGTGGTTCGTATGGCCGATCTCAATGAGACCTTTGGCTATCAGATCTTTACCGGTGCGCGTCACCCGAGTCGCAATAAGGTGCTGCAGATTGCCTTTGCGATGGCGCTGACGCTCAAAGAGGCCAACCGTGCACTGACGGCTGCCAGGGTAAGCGTCCTTAACTGCAAGGATCGCCGTGATGCGATTATCATCTTTTGCATCGATCGCGGGTGCAGCCTCCAAAAGGTCAACGAGGAGCTGTATCGCTTTGGCGAGGAGACGGTGAGTTAGCGGTTGATATCTGAGCCGGCGGAGCTGCCGAACAAGGATGCAAACGAACGGGGCGCGGATGCCATGGGGTGTCTGCGCCCTGCGCTATGATGGAGGCTATGGATACTCAGACTCCAACATATTTCGATGACGAGCTGACCGCAGCGCTTGCCGAGTACCTGGCGTCGCTCAATCGCGACGACAGCTATCGCGTGGAGCGTGTACTTAAGCGCTCGTCCGTTGAAACAACTGAGCTCGTGTACTTTGAAGGAACCGGCGGTGGTTCGCTCGGCCCCTTTGTCCGTAAACGCATCGATGCCTCGGCTCAAATCGGCGGGGCATACGAGCGCCTGCTTGCCGCTCAGCGGGCAGGCAGGCGTTTTGAGCACCTGCCCAGAATCGTCGATTGTCGTCGTGTGGGCGACGAGCTCAACGTGGTTATGGAATACATCGAAGGGGAGACGCTCGGCGCGCTGGTGGACCGTCTGGGAGCCACCCCCGATTATGCGCGTGAATTGTATCCTGCCCTATGCGATGCCGTGGGCGAGCTCCACGCCGGTTTTGCAATGGCGGGGGAGACGTCGGCGCCGGTGATCCATCGCGACCTCAAGCCGTCGAATATCATCGTGACAGGTGCCAACTATACGCCTGATGACGGCCTGACGTTTTCGTCGCTGGTGATTATCGACTTGGGGATTGCGCGCGTATGGCGCGATGGCGCCGATGCCGACACCGTCAAGTTTGGCACGCGACCCTATGCGCCGCCCGAGCAGTATGGGTTTGGGCAGACGAGTGTGCGCAGCGACGTCTACGCACTTGGCGCCTTGTTGTTCTTCTGCTTGACGGGAGTCGACCCTAAACCAGGGCTCGACATGCGCGAACAATGCGAGGCGCGCGGCATTCCCACTCCACTTGCCGATGTCATCTGCATGTCGATGGCGCTCGACCAGGCCAAACGTTTTGCGAGCGCGGAAGCGTTGGGACGGGCGACGCACGCGGCATACGACCTGAGTCGCCCCGTGCGGCCTCCTGCGCCTGCGCCTGCGCCTGTTCGTACTCCGGCATCGGAGACGGTGTTGACGCCCCAAGGGCTCAAGAACCCCGCAGGGCATCCTAGGCCTGCCGCCTCCGCTGCATGCGGTCTGCTCTCTCGCGTTCCGGAGTCTCTGGGGCGTATTTGGAATACGCTCGTCTGCTTCTCGCTGCTTGTGTTCTTTGCCGGAAGCCACTTTGCCGTCTTTCACCCCACGGGAGCAAACCAAAGCTACCCGACGTGGCTTCTCATAATCGAGTATTTTTTCTTTGTCGATGGCCTTATGGTGCTTATGCATTTTGCGCTGCTCGATAAGCGCCGTCTTCGTCGGCGATTCGCACTGCTCGACAGCTATCGCGGCAAGAAACTCGCGAAACTCTGGCTCAAGGCATTGGGTGTGCTGCTCCTATGCATGATCGTCATAGTCGCGGTTGCCAATGTGACCGGCGTCGTCGATGCCTCCGCTACCTAAAAGAAAAGGGCCCCATTGGGGCCCTTTGCAGTTGCACTTAGATGCGGTTCATCTGAGCGGCGACTTTGTTGTACCAGTCCTGCCACGTGGGCGGGCAGTACTTTTTGGCCGCATCCGGGGTAAGGGTGGAGCCGTAGTTGGCACCCAGATAGGCAACGTGAGCGGAGATACCCTCGCTCCAGCTGCCAAAGCTGCGCCAACCGCCGCCACGGGCACTCCAGCCCCAGGCGTTGTAAGAATTGGCGCAATAAGCACCCTTGGTGCTCTCGATGCAGGCGATGGCGGGGGACCAACGGGGGTCGACACCGGTATTCCAAGCGGCGACGGCAAAGTTATAGCCCTGGCCTGCCATGGGGGAGCCGGCGAGATAATTGTCGATGCGGCTCGTCCACTCATTAATGAACGAATCGTAATCGGAGCTACCGGTATTGGAGTTGTTCACCGTGGTGTCAATGGTGGTGTTGGTGTTGGTGGCCTGGCTGCTGGAATTGCTGCCGCTTACGCCCTCGCCCGAGAGCTTTTCGGCGGCAGCGGCCTTATCGGCCTCAAGCTTGGCAAGCTCGGCGGCATTTTCCTGCTCGGCTTTTGCCTGCGCCTCGCTGCGGAGCTGCTGGGCCTGCGCCAGTGCATCCTCGGCGTTTTTCTGCTCTGCCTCAAGCTGAGATTTGGCCTGCTGGAGCTCAGCCTTGTTCTGCTCGAGTTCGGTTTGCATATTATTGAGCTCTTCGATCTCGTCGACGCTCGAGCTCGTGATCTGGTTGGTGTATTTGCAGGTCGTGATGAACTCTCCCAGGCTCTGCGCGTTGACCAGGAAGCTCACAATGGGATTGGTGCCCTTCTGATACTTGTACAGATCGCGCATGGCGGAACTTGCCTTGGCCTGCTGCTCGGGAAGCTTAGCCTCGATTTCCTCGATGCTTGCCTCATTGGAGTCAATCTGCTTTTGCAGGTCATCGAGCTTGGTGCGGGCGTCGTTGTAGGCGCTCGTGGCGGCTTCAATCTTCTGCTGGGCTGCGGAAAGCTGGTCCTGCGTTGCCTGCGAGGCGGCATACGCCGCAACGGGGGAGAGCATCGGCGTGGCCGTCAGCGCAACGGCGAGCGCGGCGCTCGTGATGATACGAGCCGGCTTCGACGCAATGAGCGCTGCGGTGTGATGATTCGAATGCTGCATCCAGTCCCTCTGCAATCAATCGTAGGTTATGGTTCGAACGGTATTCTACTACTGCTTTCGACCTCAACTTGAACCTTAAAGGTCCCAAAGGGTCAAGTTGAACTTGAGGCTTTGGCTTTGACCTGCAGTTATGATGAATTGTTGAGAAACCATAGAGTTCAACTTTAACGTTACAGAGCCCTGTTTGAGAGGAGTTTTGGGCTGTAAAAGCCATCTCAACGTGGGGTTTTATAACTACAGCGTGCCCTTCTGGCGAGCCTGTTCAATCTCTTCGAGGGCCTCGGCGGGGGTGAACGAACAGGTGCCGTCGCCGAGTTTGACTACCTGGATTTCGTCGCCGGTATGGACCTCTCCGCCCTTTAGTACCACGCCGAAAATACCCTCGTGGGGAAAGATGCAGTCGCCAGCGAGATAGTAGATGGCGCAACGGGTGTGGCAGACCTTGCCGATTTGGCTGATTTCGACAAGCACCTCGCTGCCAAGCTTGAGCTGCGTGCCCAAGGGGAGCGAGAGCAGGTCGATGCCCCGGGTTGTGAAGTTCTCTCCAAAGTCACCCTCGTGTACGTCGAGCCCGCGTGCCTGCGCCGTCTGGATGGACTCCGCGGATAAAAAAGAGACCTGGCGGTGCCAATGTCCGGCGTGCGCATCGGCAGCGAGGCCAAATTGCTCGATGACGGTGTCGCGTCCATCGGCGACGGGCGACTTGCGAGTGCCTTTGTGCTCCGACGTGTTGATTGAGACGATACGGGCAGGCCCGTTGTAAGCACCGTTTGCGGTGCGTAGGGGAGCTGCCGTCTGGGCACGATCCGCAAGTTCGCGCTTGGCGGCGTCAATGATGGGGTTGTTGATCGGATGAGCCTGGGGCACGGTGCACCTTTCGACGGGGCGGGCAACATGTTGAATCCTACAACAATGGTAGGTTCATTGCCCATTGTCATACAACGGTGAGCGCCGTCTTCGTGCTGGACGATTACGTCGATTGCCATAGATACGGTGGAGCTTTGGGCGCCGGCGGCTTGGCACGCTAAAATAAATCAGTTGCGCAAAGATCGCCCATTGTGTGGGCAGTTCATGATAGGAAGTTTCCATGGCATTGCAATTTACAGAGCGCGAGTTCATTCCCGTGCTGCTCGGTGGCGACATCAACGCCTATTCGGTGGCGCGCGCCTTCTACGAGGAGTACCAGGTCAAGAGTCTGGTCTTTGGCAAGTATCAGACGGGTCCCGCGTACCGCAGCCAGATTATCGGCTACACGCCCAACGTGGATATCGACACCATGCCCGTGATGCTCAAAACCGTCAACGGCATTGCCCAAGCGCATGCCGACAAGACGATTGTCCTTGTGGGCTGTGGCGACAACTATGTTGCCCTCGTGGCTCAGGCCAAGGATGCTCGTGAGCTGGCGGACAACATTGTCGCTCCCTACGCGCCCTACAGCATGCTCGAGCAGTGCCAGAAGAAGGAGATCTTCTACGAGCTGTGCGAGAAGCATGGCGTGCCCTATCCGCATACCTTTACCTTCACCATGGCGATGCTGAACGCCAAAGGCGAGGCACCTGCCGAAGTGCTCGACCAGATCGATTTTCCCTACCCGATGATTCTGAAGCCTTCTGACGGCATCATGTGGTGGCAGCACGAGTTCGAGGGCCAGAAAAAGGCCTATGAGATTGCCGACCGTACCGAGCTGGAACAGGTCATTCGCGACTCGTATGCCAGCGGCTACACCGACGACCTGATCTTGCAGGATCGCGTGCCCGGCAACGACGAGTACATGCGCGTGCTCACCAGCTATTCCGACCGCAATGGCAAGGTGCGCATGATGTGCCTGGGTCACGTGCTGCTCGAGGAGCATCAGCCTCACGGTGTCGGCAACCACGCCTGTATCATCACCGAGCCCAATGATGAGCTCATGGGCGGCGTGCGCAAGTTGCTCGAGGACCTTCACTTTGTGGGCTATTCCAACTTTGACGTTAAGTACGACGAGCGCGACGGCTCGTTTAAGTTCTTCGATTTCAACACGCGCCAAGGTCGCAGCAACTACTACGTCACTAACAGCGGCTTTAACGTTGCCAAGTATGTGGTGGACGAGTATGTGTTCAACCGCCCGTTTGCGCCGGAGTTTGTGACGGCGCAGGACGAGGCGCTGTGGATGGTCGTCCCCATGGGTGTCGTCGACAAGTACGTCAAGGATCCCGAGCTGCGCGCTAAGGTGCATCGTCTGGACAAGGAAGGCAAGGGCGCCGACCCTTCGTTTATGAAGGGCGACTTTGTCTTTAACCGCTGGCTGCGCATGTGGCACACCAAGCTGCGCCACTTTAAGCTGTTCAAGACGTATTACAAGTAGATGAGTGCGGCGCCCGTCCGGTTTACATCGGGCGGGCGCGGGTATGATACGCGCAATTGCGCAAGCGTCACCAAGGAGGCGGCGATGGAAAAGCTGGGAGTTATCGGCGGCATGGGCGCCGAGGCCACGTCGTATTACTACGACCAGGTGGTGCGTCATACGGCTGCTGCCTGCGATCAGGAACATATCGACATGGTGGTGCTCTCCAAGTCGACCATGCCCGACCGCACGCTTGCCATTAAGACCGGCGAGCATGCCAAGCTGCTGGCGACCATGAAAGAGTGTGTCCAGGCACTCGAGTCGCTGGGCTGTGCGCACATTGCCATTCCCTGCAACACGTCGCACTACTTCTACGACCAGATCCAGTCGTTTACGAAGGTGCCGATTATTCACATGCCGCGTGAGTCGGTGCACTATGCCCTTGCGGGTGCGGTGATGGGGGAGTGCGAGTTCGACCCCAACCTGAGTATGCCGGCCGAGCCGGTGCACAAGATTGGCATTATGGGCACCGACGGAACCGTGGGCGCGGGCGTTTACGGCCGCGAATGCGAGGCTGCGGGTGTTGAGGTTGTCTATCCCAGCGAGAAACGTCAGAACGATGTGATGTCGCTTATCTACGATGATGTGAAGGCCGGACGTGAGCCCGATATGGATAAGTTCGACCGCGTGATGTGGGAGTTCGCTCGTAGTGGCTGCGACCGTGTCATTCTGGCCTGCACCGAGCTATCGGTGCTGCAGAAGTATCGAGAGATGCCCGAGATCACCCTCGATGCCATGGATGTCCTGGTGCGCGAATCCATCATCCGCAGCGGCGCCCCCTACCGCCTCTAGCTTCCGACCTGCCAAAAAGGGACAGGTTAATTTTGGTAGGTTTATCTGGTGAAACAGTAAAGGCCTCGGCTCGTTTGGTACGAGCCGAGGCCTTTTGCGTTGGGCAGTTGCTGTCGGTGGTGAACTAGAACAGGAAGCCGATGGCGATGAGGGCGATGCTGACGATGAGCACGGCGATGTCCAGGCCCTTGATGGGGTAGCGCTTGTACGAGCTGACGCGTGTACGCAGATAGAAGCCGCGCTGTTCTGCCGCCAAAGCTGTGGCATCGGTCTTGCCCACGCTCGAGATGAGCAGTGGCACACACAGTGGCAGCATGAGCTTAAGCTTCTTGATGGGGTTCTTGGTGTCGTACTCGACGCCGCGTGCGGTCTGCGCCTCCATGATGGCGTTCATCTCCTGACCAAACACCGGCACAAAGCGCAGCGCCGTGGTAAAGGTGAAGGCGTAGCGATACGGCACGTGCAGCACCTCGACGCAGGCGTTGGCAAGGTCGTTGAGCTTGGTCACCATGAGCATGAGGATGAGTGGTAACGCCACACCCAGCAGGCGCAGGCAGGCCTTCGATCCTGTGATGAGGCCCGTGTCGGTGATAAAACCCCACACCACGTTGCCATCGCGCATAAAGGCCAGCTGGAGCACCAGCATGATAAGCGCGAGCGGAATCAGCAACTTGAGCAGCGAGAACAGACGGTCGACGACGCCGGCATAGGCGCCCAGCGCAAGGGTGAGTGCCAAAAAGCCCAGCAGCGCCACGTAGGTGTCGGACAAGAAGATGCCGACGATGATGGCGGCGGCGAGGCCCAGTTTGACGACGGGATTCAGGCGATGCAGCAGCGTATCGCCCGGCATGTAGTCGATGACGTTAACCACGGTGGACCATCTCCTTGGTAATTCGAACGACATCGGTGACTTCGCTCACCTGCGCAAAAGCGGGCGAGACGGAAGATGCCAGACGGCGCGAGAGTTCAATAACCTGGGGAGGCTCCACGTAGGCACGCCGCATGAGATCGATGTTCGAGAATAGCTCGTGCGTGCGGCCGCGGTCGAGGATACGACCGTCGGCCATTACCACAATGCGCTCGGCAAAGTCGGAAACGACTTCCATATCGTGGCAGACCATGATGACGGCGCAACCGCGCTCGGCCATGGTACGCACCGTTTCCATGACGGTCATGCACTCGCGGTAATCAAGGCCGCTCGTGGGCTCGTCGAGCACGACGATTTTGGGCTCAACCACCACGACGGAGGCAAGCGCCACCATTTGTCGCTGGCCGCGCGAAAGCGAGAAAGGCGCCTCGTCGGCCGGCAAGCCAAAGCGGTCGATGACGAGTTGGGCACGACGCAGAGCCTCGGCGCGGTCCATGCCGCCAAGCTCCAAGCCAAAGGCGACCTCGTCGAGCACGGTATCCTTGCAGATCTGGCGGTCGGGGTTTTGGAAGAGGGTTGCGACTTCGCGGGCGATGCGGCTCGTGGGAACGGCTGCGGTATCCAGCCCCGTAACGCGCACGCTGCCCGAGGCGGGCTTGAGCAGGCCCGTGAGCAGCTTGGTGAGCGTGGTCTTGCCGGCACCGTTCTGGCCGACGATGCCCACGAGCTCGCCGGGATAGAGCGTCAGGCTAAGGTCGTGTACGGCGGCGCCGCCATTGGGATAGGCAAACTCAACATGGTCGAAGGTGAGTACGGGTTCGGCGTCCTTGGCATGAGGGCGCAACGACGGTGCATGCGGGGAACCGGCGGGCGCCTGGGCTTCGATGGCCGCGTGTGCGGGGGCGACGATGCCCGTAATCAGGCGCTCGGCCTCATCAACATCCAAACAGGGGGTGCCGCTGGCCAGGCCGTCGGCCTCGAGGCTGTTGAAAATGCGCGTGACACGCGGGCAATCGACGCCGATGGCGCGGAGCTCATCGGCGTGTGCGAAGACCTCGTGTGGCTCTCCCTGCAGCGCAATTTCGCCATGGTTGAGCACGAGTACGCAGTTACAGTACTCCGAGAGCAGGGCGACCTTTTGCTCAACGACGACGATGGTGATTCCAAGTGCGCGGTTTGCCTCACGCAGCGTCTCGAAGACCAACGTGGAGCTGGCGGGGTCGAGTGCCGCGGTGGGCTCGTCGAGAACCAAGACGCGCGGACGCATGGCGAGGATGGCGGCGATGGCTACCTTTTGCTTCTGTCCGCCCGAGAGCGTGGCGATCTCGCGGTCGCGCAGGTCGCTGATGCCGACGGTCTCAAGCGTTTCGCGCACGCGCCGCTCGATCTGGTCGTGGGGAACGCCAAAGTTCTCGAGGCCAAAGAGCATCTCGTCCTCGACGACCGAGGCGACCATCTGCGTGTCGATATCTTGCAGTACACTGCCGACGATTTGCGACACGTCGGTCAGCGAGACCTCGCAGGTGTCGTGGCCGTCAACCATGACGGATCCAAAGAACGTGCCGGTGTAGTGGTGGGGCACGGCACCCGACAGGCAAGCGGCAAGCGTGGACTTGCCGGCGCCCGAGGGCCCGATGATGCCGATGAAATCTCCCTTGTTCACGCTGAGCGAGATGTGGCTGAGCGCCTGTTCGGTCTGCGTGCCATAGGAGAACGAGACATCGTCGACGTTGATGATCGTTTCCATGGATACCTTTCATAGTCATTGGGGACGTTCTTACATGACTAGTCGTTAAAGAACGTCCCCAAGAGCTAGTCGTTTGGGACAGTCTTTGGTGGTGAAGCACGGAGCCGGCTTTACGAGGTGCCCCAGGTTGGCGCGAAAGAGGAGCGAAGCGTACTTGGGTACGCGAGCGACGAATGAACGCCAAGATGGGGTAGCTCGTAAAGCCGAGCGGGTTAGTTGAGCTTCAGGGCCTTCTGGATGGGCAGGTAGAGGGCACCGACCAGAATGGCGTTAAAGACGGCGGTCATGGCGACGACGGGCAGCATGGCGGCGGCGAGCTCGCCGACCACGCCGAGCATGGCCATCTTGATGACCATGAAGATGGCGCCGGAGACAAAGGTGGTCAGGAAGGTTGCGACAATGGCGATGGCGGGCTTGACCTGACCGTCCTTGCCGGCGGCGTTGACGATGCCGGCCATGAGCATGGCGGCGATGCCCTCGGCGGCAAAATCAACGAACGGCGAAGTGGTGGTGATCTGGATCACGGCAGCCGAGATGAGGCCAATGACGAGCGCCTGGCCGATGTTGGGGCGAACGACCAGGATGGTGAGGCAGAAGGCCGAGATGATGAACTCGGGGCTGATCATGCCGCCCGAGATGCCTGAGATGGCCTTGCCGACGGTGAAGTTGAGGATGAAGCCGGCGGCGAGCAGGATGGCAAGCAGGACGAGGGCGCGGACATCGAGTTTGCCACGGTCGGCGGTCTGGACGGTGCGGGGCTGGGTGGCGGTGGTGTTCTGAGACATGGTGAAAATCCTTTCGGAATGGGAGTGCAAGAGAAAAACGGAGGCGCGTGATGCGAATGCAATCGGGCTCGAGATAGAAAAAGGCCCCCGGTCGAAACCGGAGGCCTTCCAATCACCTAGAGCGCAAAAACAGGCGTGAGGGACTCACTGTCGACCGATCGTATTCGCATCACGCCACCACCAGTTGTTGAGAGACTTCATTGTGTTCTTCATGTTGGTGGCTCCTTTCGTGATGCCATGGCGCGGTCGCACCTAGTTGCTGTTGCGCTGCACTATAGCACAGCAAAGTGTGTGCGGGGAAATCTTTTTTGAAAAGATTTCAGGCGGGTTTCCCGTCGGTCAAAAAGGCGGGTTAAGCGGGCGAGGCTGCCATTGCTGCCTCGCCCGCTCAGCTAAGACGTTACTCCTTATTGCGACGGTAGAGGAAGTAACCGCCCGCGGAGATGACGGCAACGCCAGCGATGGCGAATGCAGCCACCACGCGGCCATCAAAACGATCACCGGTGGTGGGCAGGCCGCCCTTGGTGTTCGTCTTGTTGGTGGTTACCGTGGTCGTGGTGTCCGACTTGCCAGGCTTCTCGGGCTTGGTGGTGGGCTGCTCGGGGGTACCGGGCTGCTCAGGAGTACCAGGCTGCTCGGGAGTGCCAGGCTGCTCGGGAGTGCCAGGCTGATCCGGGGTTACCGGGTCGGTGGCAAGAGCATCCTTGGCGTAGGTGATGGACACCTTGAGGCCGTTGGTCTCAGTGTTCAGATCGCTCGGAGTGAAGGGCTCGTCAAAGTTTCCGGCCTTCTAATAGGCGCGCATCTCCTGGAGCAGGGCCTTGCACTTCTTGTAGGTGTTCTCGGTAGCAGCCTTGCCGGCCTTGTTGGCCAGAGCGGTGCGGCCCTCGGTGGTCGTTTCGGCCAGCATGGCGGCGTCAACTTCCTTGTTCTGCTCGATGAGCTCATTCTGGAGCGCATCGAGGTAGGCACGGACGCTGATACCAAGGGTGTCAGGGTTCTCAAAGCAGAGCGAGCTGATGTCCATGAGAACGTAGTTGATTGAGTTCTCGGGCTCCTCGTTGTTTACGATGTCGGTCTCTTCGCAGTGCTCGAAGGAGACGGTCTGATCGCTGAAGTACGGGCTGACCTCAGTTATCAGAGCGGAGTACAACGGGATGGCGACGGAGTACGCAGCGCGGGAGAGCATCTCCCACTGGATGGTGGCAACCTGGGGATCAAGGCCGCGACGAATCTGGAAGAGGTTGATCTCGGTGTTGCGCTCGGTGCCGATGGCGTAGGCGCCGTCGGTGTTGGCGTTAAGGCCGGGGACATTTTCGCCGCGGTTGCCAAAGGCACGAATCAGCTCAAAGGTGCTCCAGCCAGACTTGCCAGGCTCGAAGAACAAGGGCTGGATCTCGCTGACGGATGCGCCGACGCTGCCGTTGTCGTTGACGATGGTGTAGTCGGCGTCCTTGGTAAGCGGGTTCATGAAGTAGTCTCGGCCCTGGACATAGCGAGTCCACTGATGCCTGCCAGTCTCATCGAGTCTCTCGCCATAGGTTTTGGCAACATCGAACTTGCCGTCGGTGTACTCGGCGAAGCCCTTCTCCTCGGGCATGGACTGGATGGCCTTGGAGTGGAGGCAGTTCTCGGTGTCGTCGAGGTCGACATCGTAGTTGAGGCTCCCGATATTAGGGTTGAGCGACGCGACGTCATCAGCGAGCTTCATGGCAATCCACTGATGCCCGGAAAGTGCGGCGAACAGCCAGGTCTCGTTGCTGTCGGCGATGACAATCTGGTCGTTGGAGCAGACGCCCTGCTGGTCAATCAGACTGCCGATAAGCTCGACGCCCTCACGGGCCGTGGCGCTTTCGCCCAGGATAACGCTGGCGTAGCTGTACTCACCCAAGCCATTCGTCAGGGGGTCCACGGCTTTGACATCTGCATTCATGCTGGTGCTTAGCGTGGCGGAACAGGAGACGCCCTTCTCGTTGATGCCTGCTTCGGAGTAGGCATCCCAACGCTCATCCCACTGCGAGGGGTGATCGCGCACATAGCTGTAGCGATACGTGGTTTTGTTTGAGGTGTATACGAACCCGGACTCATCGGAGCTGTAGGTGAAGCCGGGGGCGTGCGAATCCTCGATGCCAAAGTGCTTGAGGTAGCGTTTGCCATAGTCCTCGGCGCGGCCATAATACGTATTGCCGTCGGCCGTAAGGTTCTTGCCCATGTACATCTGCGTGCAGGCGAGCGCAGACGTCGGCATGGACATGATGGTTGCAGCTCCAAAGGCGAGGCCTATGCCAAGCTTTTTGAGCGCGTTGACGGGGTGAGTTTTCCTCATTTTCCCTCCCAGCGTGCGAAAGCCCTCCGTTGCCAGAGGGCTTCAGCCAATAAAGACACCCCATTAGCGTAACGAACTGGAAACAATATTCATCTATGAAAGAAACTTACTCGATAAGCGTGATGAAATATGCGATGAGCGGTTAATTGTACTCAGTTTGTAGCTTTACTTTAATAAAGACGCCCTGTAATTACTGTAGCCGAATAAAGTAGCTGGGAATGCTCGAAAAGAAAATCCCTCGCTGTTTGGCAAATGCATAAACAACGGGGGAGACGATAATTGGATGAATATCATACCAATGTGGAATTACTTCTTCCGGCGGTGGATCACGTTGATCGCATAGCCGACGAGCATGGCCAAAACGATGACGATAAAGCCGAGCAGGGGATTGTCGTTCATGAGGTCCTCCTATTTTCCGAACGGTGAGAATTCGTCGACGATGAGGTCGAGGCATTGCGGAAGTGCGCGGGCACCAAAGACGCCCGAGTTGCTGGAGATGATCTCGCCATCGAACTGCATGCCCAGCGACGGGGTGCAGGTGATCTTGGCTTCCTTGGTCTGGATGATCTTGAACTGCGGGCGCCCGAGTACCTTGCCGGCGGGGTCAAGCGCAGCGGTGATCACGGTAGGCAGCAGCTGCACGGTGCGCACGGGTTCGATGACCGCAATGTCGACCATGCCATCGTTCATGCGGCAGTCGGGGAACAGGTTGATGTCGTTTTGGATGACCGAGGTGTTGCCGGCCATGCAGCAGATGCCGTCGAGCTCCTCGACAATGCCGTCATGCTCAATCGTAAAGTGCGCTACCGTAGGGTTGGGCGTGGCGAGCGCAGAGAGGAAGTAGGCGATCTCGCCGATGTCGTTTTTGGTGGGGGCGGCCTTCATCATGATCTCGGCGTCGAAGCCCGAGCCGGCGATGATGATGAAGCCGTGGCGCTTCTCGTTGCCGTTCTCGTCGAGCCAAAAGAGCTCGCCCATGTCGACTTTGACCGTGCGACCGGCACGGCAGGCCTTGGCGAGCGCCGCCGCCGCGGGGGCATTGCCGATGTTGTTGAAGAACAGGCAGGCCGTACCGGAGGGGAAGACGAGCGTGGGGACACCGCATCCGCGCATCTGGTCGAGCACGTTGGAGACAGTGCCGTCGCCGCCCGAAACGACCACGCGGTCAAACTCGCGCACGTCTGCCACGGCGTCCTCGGGTTCCATGCCATCGCCGATAAAGCGCATCACGACCTCGTCGCCGCCCTGTGCAAGGGCGTGCGTGAATGCGAAGATTTCATCTGAGCTGGGGCCCGATGCCGGGTTGTGGATGATAAGGCAGCGCATACTTACGTTCCCGTTCTGTGACTAACCGAGTATAGTTGTAAGGCAATGCCGATATCCTACCCGTGTTTTTCGGGCCTAACCTTATTCGATGGGTTGATATGTACATTTCCACACATCAGGCTCTACTCGACTTTTGCCAGCGCGCCCGTGAGTTCGACGCGATTGCCGTCGATACCGAGTTTTTGCGCGAGCGCACGTTCCATCCGCGTCTATGTTTGGTTCAGATTGCCACCCCTGCTGAGAGCGTCGCGGTCGATCCCCTGGTAATCGACGACCTATCGCCGCTGGCCGAGCTTATGGCCGACGAGAGCGTGACCAAGGTCTTCCACGCGTGCTCGCAGGATATGGAGGTCATGCTCCATACCGTGGGCGTGCTGCCACGACCGATTTTCGATACGCAGGTCGCCGCCGCCTTTTTGGGCGAGCGCCAGCAGATTTCGTATGGCGCGCTTGTTCAGACGTTCTGCGGCGTATCGCTGTCCAAGACCGAGTCACTGACCGACTGGTCGCGCCGCCCGCTGACCGATAAGCAGATTGAGTATGCGATCGATGACGTCAAGTACCTGATCGTCGCCTATACCGAGATGATGAGCCGCCTGCGCGAGCTGGGCCGTGTGGACTGGGTGCTCGACGAGCTGCGCCCGCTGGCTGACGAGTCGCACTATCGCGCCGATCGCCACGAGGCGTTCCGCAAGGTCAAGCGCATCAATTCGTGCAGCCGTCATCAGCTGGGTATCGCGCGCGAGCTCGCCGCCTGGCGCGAGGACCGCGCCGAGCGGCGCAACATCCCACGCAAGTGGGTCATGTCCGACGACACGCTGCTAGCGCTCGTTAAGCGCAATCCCGTGCGCGTTGAGGAGTTCCGTAGCATTCGCGGTACCGATCAATTGGGGGAGCGCGACGTGGACGGTGCGCTCATGGCCATCAAGCGCGGTGCGAGCTGTCCGCACGATCGCCTGCCGCTCTTGGTGCGCGGACATCGTCAGATTTCGCCGGAGCTGGAGAGCGTGACTGACCTTATGTATGCGCTTATCCGCCTGGTTGCCGAGCGCTCAGGCGTTGCGACCTCGGTCATTGCCTCGCGCGATGACCTGGCCGACTACATTGAGCATCCCGAGCAGAGCCGCCTGCGCGAAGGTTGGCGCTTTGAGCTTGTGGGCTCGCGCCTGGACGATCTGCTTTCCGGCAATATGGGGTTGACGGTGAAGGACGGCAAAATCGAGCTCCTGTAGGGAAGCCTAGCCGGTTGAGTGGGTAAAATGCCTCCAACGTGTAACTCGACTCGGAGGAATTCGCATGCCTTATTACTATGGATACGGCTTTGGCATCGACCCGCTGTACCTGCTGGTTGTTCTTGTCTGCACGGTGCTTGGCCTTGCCGCACAGAACTATATCAACTCGACGTACAAAACCTGGTCCAAGGTTCGCTCGGACGGCGATACGGGTGCCACAGTCGCTCGCCGCATGCTCGATGCCAACGGTTGTAGCGCCGTGGGTATCAAGGGTGTCGCTGGCGAGCTCACCGACCATTACAACCCGCAGGACAACAACCTGTATCTGTCGGATGCCAACCGTTCGGGCGGTTCGGTCGCAAGCGTTGCCGTCGCCTGCCACGAGGCGGGCCATGCCGCCCAGCGTCAAAGCGACTATGCCATGATGAAAGTGCGTACCGCCCTCGTGCCGGTCGTCAACTTTACCCAGAACACCTGGACCATCGTGTTACTCTTGGGCCTGTTTATGAACATTGCCGGGCTCACGACCCTCGCGTTGATCTTCTTCTCGTTTAGTGTGCTGTTCCAACTCGTTACGTTGCCTGTCGAGATTGACGCCAGCCGACGTGCTGTGGCGTACATCGAGCAGTCGGGCATGAGCTCCAAGCAGGTCAACGGCGCCAAGAAGGTACTGACGGCAGCCGCTCTTACCTATGTGGCTGCAGCGCTCACTTCGATCATTCAGTTGCTCTACCTTATGGCTCGCTACAACAGAAACTCCAACCGATAACAAATGGGACAGGCAGGCGCCGCGGGGATTTGTGTCCTCGCGGCGCTGTACTATGTGTTGGACTTAATTTCGCACGGGGCCGGAGCCTCTGTGCTCGATAACGAAAGGAGGCTGCGTGGCAGGCTGGAACCTAACCGGTAATGCCGTTTCCGCCGAGTTCGACGGATCGGACGAGCAGGAGCGCAAAGAGCTCAGCGTGAGCCAAGCGGTGGAGATCGCCGCCGGCGCGCTCGACGCCATTCCGCAGCTGAGCGTTTTGGGTGAGGTCACGGGTTTTCGTGGTCCCAATGCCCGAAGCGGCCACTGCTACTTCCAGATTAAAGACGACTCGGCCGCCGTCGACTGCATCATCTGGAAGGGCGCCTATCTCAAGCGTACCTTCGATCTGCGTGACGGCATGCAGGTGAGCTTTAAGGGCAGCTTCAACCTCTATAAGGCCACAGGCCGCATGAGCTTTGTCGCTCGCTCGTTTTCGCTGGCGGGGGAGGGTCTGCTGCGTCAACAAGTGGCGCAACTGGCCGAAAAGCTACGCCGCGAGGGCCTGATGGACGAAGCGCGCAAGCGCCGCATCCCGGTGTTCTGCTCCCGCGTGGCGGTCGTCACCTCGCTTTCCGGTGCGGTAATCGACGACGTCAAGCGTACATTGCGTCGGCGCAATCCGCTCGTCGAGCTTGTCTGCGTGGGCGCCAAGGTTCAAGGCGAGGGTGCGCCGGCCGAGCTTATCGAGGGCCTGCGCCGTGCCGCCGCCATCACGCCGGCGCCCGACTGCATCTTGCTGGTGCGCGGCGGCGGCTCCTTCGAGGACCTCATGACCTTCAACGACGAGGAGCTTGCCCGTGCAGTGGCTGCCTGTCCCG
>OBYK01000448.1_pt1 | contig 20931 bp, 17 predicted proteins | sample 1476721 | NCBI WGS metagenome assembly OBYK01 (sample SAMEA2580191, study PRJEB22360) | human gut metagenome | biome: human gut; feature: human-associated habitat; material: faeces | place: Denmark | collected 2008/2010
GTTGTCACCAGTGGGCGGCCAGGCGCGGGGAGGTCGAGTCGTATCTCCACTTGGACGAGAAGCGTACCCGCGTGACCGAGCTCGAGGCCAAAAGCGTGGCCCCCGGCTTTTGGGATGACGCCGACGCCGCCCGTGCCACCATGGAGGAAATCGCGCGCACCAAGGAAGATATCGCTGCCGTGGACACCGCGCGCGGCGAGCTTTCCGATGCCCGCGCCGCGCTGGAGCTTGCCGAGGAGATGGGGGATGACCCCGACGCCGCCGCCCTTCGCGAGGAGGCTACAGTCACGGCTGAGCGCCTGTCCCGTGCCATCGATGAGCTTGAGCTTTCGAGCTGGTTTACCGGTGAGTTCGATCACGGCGATGCCATTGTGACCATCAAGCCCGGACAGGGTGGTCTGGAGGCCCAGGACTGGACCTTCATGCTCTTTAAGATGTACATGAAGTACTGCCAGCGTCGCGGCTGGAAGGTCACCATCAACGACTGTCCCGCGGCCGAGGTCATCGGCATCGACCGCGCGACCTTTACCGTCGAGGGCAAGGACGCATTTGGCATGCTGCGCGCCGAGGCCGGTGTCCACCGCTTGGTGCGCATTAGCCCCACCGACGACAAGAAACGCCGCCAGACCACGTTTGCCGGCGTTGAGGTCATCCCCGTGCTTCCCGATGATATCGACATCGAGATCAGTCCCGACGATATCCGCGTGGACGTGTACCACGCGAGCGGCCCGGGCGGTCAGGGCGTCAACACCACCGACTCCGCCGTGCGCGTGACGCATTTTCCCAGCGGCATTGTGGTTACCTGCCAAAACGAGCGCAGCCAGATCCAGAACAAGGCCGCGTGCATGCAGATCCTCAAGGCTCGCCTGTACGAGATTGAGCTCGAGAAGCGCGCCGAGGCGCTCGATGAGATTCGCGGACCCAAAACCACGATCGGTTTTGGCAACCAGATTCGCAGTTACGTGCTCTACCCGTACCAGATGGTCAAGGATTTGCGCTCGGGCGTGGAGACCAGCAATGTCGAGGCCGTTCTTGACGATGGCGACCTGGACCCGTTTGTTATTGGCTACCATCGTTGGGCCACCGGCAATGCTGACGCGGAGGACCCATCTGCCTAAACCGCTTGGTTTATGTGGGAATGGATTTAACCATCCGAACAGGGTGGTTTTGTATCCAGAACAAACCAGTCGCGGGGTGGTTTTTGCCCGGCGAATCGGTAGAATCGAATACAAGAAGAAGTTCAAAGCGCATCCGTTGGGGGTGCGCTTTTTTGAGGGAGGCAGCATGGCATATCGTCTGGACATCAAGCGCATTCTTTCGATGAACTTCTTTCACGATCTGCCCCAGATCATGTTTGGGTGCGCCTTGGCCGCCATCGCGACCGACCTGTTTTTGATTCCCAACGGCCTTGCCGCCGGTGGCGTCACAGGCCTTGCGACTATCATCCAGGCCCTCGGTGCGGCGCGAGGCGTGTCGCTTCCCGTCGGTATCCAGACCATTGTGATGAACGCCTTGCTGTTACTGGTCGTCATGCGCGAGGGCGGCATGTTCTACGTGGTGCAGACGGCGACGGGCTTTGTGCTGCTGGGCTTCTTTACCGACCTGTTCGCCCCGTTTGTAGCACCTCTGGCGCATGCGGACCTGATGCTTCCCGCTATGTGGGGCGGCATTATTACGGGCATCGGTTACGGCATGGTGCTGCGTGCCGGCGCCAACACCGGCGGCTCGGACACGATTGGCCAGATCATCTCGCGTAACACCTCGCTGCCGGTGGGCTCGACCGTTATGGCAATCGATGTTGCCGTATGCGCGGCATCGGCTCCGGTCTTCTCGCTCGAAAATGCCCTGTACGCAGGACTTTCGATGGTGATTAGCGGCTATGTGATCGATGCGGTGGTCGATGGCGGCAACAAGCGTCGTATGGTACTCATCATCTCGGACAACTTCCCCGATATCGCGGCCGACATCATGTATGGTCTGGGCCGCGGCTGCACCAAATTAAAGGCGACCGGCATGTATTCGGGCGCCGAGAAGCCGGTGATTATGGTCATCGTGAGCCGTCGCGAGCTCAATACGCTCAAGACCATTGTGCGCGAACGCGATCCTCATGCCATCGTGACGGTTGCCGACGTTACGGAAACCTTCGGTGAGGGCTTTAAGGACATTAACGCGTAGGGTCGACCGCGTTCCATCCAAAAGACGTTCACATTGATAAACCGTTTCATCAGCGGTTCTGCCTGCTCAATTGCTCAAAAAATGATAAAAAGTCTGGTAAAGCCATCAGTTTCCAGCATAATGAAGGACGTACGTGCATCGCGGCTGGGTTGGGACGACCTTCTGTGCCGTGCGCATTTTGTCTAATGAGGATGAAAGGAAGGCACAATGAGCGACGAAGAGCTCAAAAAGGTTGCCAACGAGGTAAGGAAGGGCATCGTCACCGGCGTGCACGCTGCCAAGTCCGGCCATCCGGGCGGTTCGCTCGGCGCTGCCGACATCATGACCTATCTGTACTTTGAGGAAATGAACGTCGACCCGGCCGATCCCCGCAAGGCCGACCGCGATCGCTTTGTGCTTTCCAAGGGCCATTGCGCTCCGGGTCTGTACGCCGTGCTCGCCGAGCGCGGGTTCTTCCCCAAGGAGGATCTTGAGACGCTGCGCCACATCGACAGCCACCTGCAGGGCCATCCCAACATGAACGACACTCCGGGCGTTGACATGTCCACCGGCTCCCCCGGCGCGAGCACATCCGCGCCCGCGGGCGCGCGCGGATCTCGGCCAGGGCATCTCCGCCGCCGTGGGCATGGCCGTTGCCGCCAAGCACTGGGGCGACGACTATCGCACCTACGCCCTGCTGGGCGATGGCGAGAGCGAGGAGGGCCAGGTCTGGGAGGCCGCCATGTTTGCCGGCAACCAGCAGCTCGACAACCTCTGCGTGATCGTCGACCACAACGGCCTGCAGATCGACGGTCCCGTCGAGGAAGTCAACGACCCCATGCCGCTCGCCGACAAGTTCCGTGCCTTTAAGTTCCACGTGGTGGAGCTTGCCGACGGCAACGATTTCGATCAGATCCGCGCCGCCTTTGCCGAGGCCCGCGCCACCAAGGGGCAGCCGACCGCCATTATCGCCGAGACCCTGAAGGGCAAGGGCGTCTCCTTTATGGAGAACCAGGTGGGTTGGCACGGTAAGGCCCCCAACGATGAACAGTTTGAGCAGGCCATGGCAGAGCTCACGGCCGCCGGAGAGGAGCTCTAGGATGGCAGACGTCAAGAAAATCGCCACGCGTGTAAGCTACGGCGAGGCCCTCGTCGAGCTCGCCAACGAGCACGATGACTTTGTGGTCCTCGACGCCGACCTGGCCGCCGCCACGCAGACCGGTAAGTTTAAGGCCGCCTGCCCCGATCGTTTCTTCGATGTGGGCATTGCCGAGAGCAACCTGATGGGCGTCGCCGCCGGTATCGCGACCACCGGTCGCGTTGCCTTCGCGAGCAGCTTTGCCATGTTTGCCGCCGGCCGCGCCTTTGAGCAGGTCCGCAACTCCATCGGCTATCCGCACCTCAACGTTAAGATCGGTGCCACGCACGCCGGTATCTCGGTGGGCGAGGACGGTGCCACGCACCAGTGCTGCGAGGATATCGCCCTCATGCGCGTCATCCCCGGCATGACCGTGATCGTTCCCGCTGACGACATCGAGGCCCGTGCCGTGACGCGCGCCGCCTACGAGTGCGACGGCCCCGTGTATATGCGCTTCGCCCGCCTGGCCTCGCCGGTTATCAACGACCCCGAGACCTACAAGTTCGAGGTGGGCAAGGGCATCGTCATGCGCGAGGGCACCGACGTCACCATCATCGCCTGCGGCCTGATGGTCGGCGAGGCGCTCGAGGCCGCTGAGCAGCTTGCTGCCGAGGGCATCGATGCCGAGGTCATCAACATGCACACCATCAAGCCCATCGACGCCGGCCTGATCGTTGAGAGCGCCACCAAGACCGGCCACGTCGTGACCGTCGAGGAGCACTCCGTGATCGGTGGCCTGGGCAGCGCCGTTGCCGACGTCCTGTGCGAGCAGTGCCCGACGCCGCTCAAGAAGATCGGCGTCAACGACACGTTCGGTGAGTCTGGCCCGGGCGCCGAGCTCCTGCACAAGTACGGCCTGGACGCCGCCAACATCGTGGCAACCACCAAGGAGTTCTTGGTCTAGGGCAAGACGAGGCAAAGTATCGCTTCAGCAACCGTATGCAATCCATAACAGGGGCGTCCTCAAAGAGGACGCCCCTGTTTTTTATCGGCAACAAACAAATTAGGCCCGCACCAAGTAAGGGCTTTCTCCGGGAAACGGGCCCAGACCAGCAAAGTGCAATTCAGCCCCCAAGCACGGCGCTGCTGCACCCAAGTAAAACGCAGCGACCCCTTAGTTATCGCAGGCCGGACACAGGGTTACTTTCCAAATCTTTCCGCAGGACGGAGGAGCCCCCCGCCGCACGTAGTGCGCAGCGGAGACTCCGACATGTCCGAGGACGATTTGGAAAGTAACCCTGTGTCCGGCCGGAGGGACCCAAACACGGCCATGCTTCTTATGTGCAGCAAAGCTAATGCTGCTAAAATATTAAGCGCTCATGTAGTTTAAACGCACGACGATAAGGAGCACCAGTGGGTAACCACTTCCGTACCTCCGGTGCGGGCGATGATGCCCCCAAGACGCAGACAGGCGTCCAGGGCAGCCGTTTCGCCACTCCGGATTCAGAGGGCCAGCCTGTTGCTCAGGCCCCCGCTCAGCCGGCAGATCAGGCACAGCCGGCATCCGATCCCTTTGCCTACAATCCAACCAGCGATGTCGCGCTTTCCGGCACGGCGGGTTTTGAGCCCGTTCAGGCCGTGACCGCTCGCGTGGAGCAGCCTCAGGCTGGTGCCGCCACGCCGCAGCCTACCATGGCCGGCATTCCCGACCCCATGGCCCCTGCGACGCCGGCTCCTCAGCCTGCGCAGTCCGGTCTCTTTGCCGCTATTCCCGACCCCACGCAGCCTGCTGCCCCGGTGGTCGAGAGCGATCAGGCGGCCGAGGTCGCAAGCCTCGATAACGCGCTCAACAACCCCGATTTTACGTCGGTGTTTGCGCCCATCGATCTGCAGGCCAGCCGCAAGAAGATGGCCAAGCAGGCCGGTGTCGAGCCCGTTATCCTTATGGAGCATGTCACCAAGATCTATCCGGCACAGCCCAACAAGCCTGCACTCGACGACATCAACATCGAGATCTATCCGGGCGAGTTCGTCTTCCTGGTCGGTCACTCCGGTTCGGGTAAGACCACGCTGCTGTCGACGCTCAACCGCGACGTCAAGCCGACGAGCGGCCGCATCCTGGTTGCCGGTCAGGACCTCATGAAGATCAAGAACCGCAAGGTTCCGTTCCTGCGCCGCCAGATTGGCGCCGTGTTCCAGGACTTTAAGCTTCTGCCGCAAAAGACCGCCTACGAAAACGTGGCGTTTGCCCTTCAGTGCATCGGCAAGCCCAAGGGCGTCATTCGCAGCCAGGTGCCTGAGGTGCTGCGTCTGGTCGGTCTGGCCGATCAGATGGACTCGCTGCCCGACCAGCTTTCCGGTGGCGAGCAGCAGCGCGTTGCCGTCGCCCGCGCTATGGTCAACCGTCCGCCGCTGCTGATCTGCGACGAGCCCACGGGTAACCTCGACCCGGCGATCTCGCTGGGCATCATGAAGCTGCTCGAGCGTATTAACCGCACCGGCACCACCGTGATCGTCGCCACGCACGACCGCGAGATGGTCGATAGCATGCACCGTCGCGTGATCGCCCTCGAGGGCGGCCACGTTATCCGCGACCAGGAGAGGGGAGGTTACGGCAACTATGGCACCAACTAACGTGGGCTACTCCTTCAAAGAGGCAATCAGCCACTTCTTCCGTAACTGGACTACCTCGCTCGGCGCCGTCATCACGATCTTCCTTTCGCTGTTTATCATCGGCCTGTTCATCATGGGCTCCGCGGTGCTGAACTCTGTGATCGGCACCGTCGAGGATCAGGTTGTCATCAACGCGTTCATTAGTGATGACGCCGATCAGGCTGATGTTCAGGCTTTTGAGGCCGAGCTTAAGACGTGGAATAACGTCAAGTCCGTGACCTATAAGGACAAGGACGACGCGAAGGCCGAGTATACGAGCAAGATGTCGGGCAACGCCGACGCCACCATGAGCGCGCTCGATGGCCAGAACCCGCTGCCGGCTTCCTTCGCTATTGAGATGGACGATCCGTCCAAGGTCGAGAGCACGGCAGAGAAGCTCAAGAAGGATGCCGATTTCCAGAAGATCGTGGATGACGGCGACGTCAACGCGAGCGTGCTGTACGGCCAGGAGGCAGTGAGTCGCCTGTTCCAGGTGACCAACTACATCCGCATCGCCGCCGTGGTGCTCGTTGGCCTTCTGACCTTTATCGCTTTCATCTTCATCAACAACACGATTCGCCTATCCATCACGGCGCGTCGTCGTGAGATTGCGATTATGCGTCTGGTCGGCGCCAGCAACGGCTTCATTCGCGGCCCGTTTATCACCGAGGGCGTACTGCAGGCCATTTTGGGCTCGTTGCTTTCCATCGGCGTTCTGGAGCTGCTGCGCAACCTGATGATTCCGCGTCTGCAGGAGAGCATCGGCTGGATGTCGTTTGCCCTGCCGATGCAGTACTACTTGGTGACCTATGCTGCGCTGATTCTGGTCGGCGTGATTATCGGTTTCTTTGGTTCTACCATCGCCATGCGCCGCTACCTGCGCGTGTAGGCATGCCTGGAATTCATCCCTTCCAACGGGTCGTCTCTTATGGGGCGGCCCGTTTTTTGATCCCTAGGGGACGGCAGGAAAGCGAATCATTTGGGTAGACTCTTTGGAGTTCGCAATCGATAGTTAGGAGGCGCCATGGGGCGCAATAACAAGCATAAGCGTGGAGCTCGCAGTAAGCGCGGGCCGGTGCGCAGCGAACGCCGTCCGAGCCTGACCGGGCGCGTGCAGCTCCATGAGCATAGCGCCTACGTTGTAACCGAAAACGGCGACTACAAGGTCATGGGTCGCGGCAAGCGTGAGATCATGGACGGCGATACCGTTGCCGTGAGCATTAAGAACAGCCCGCATGGCGAGCGTCGCGCCGTGATCGAGGGCGTGGTTGAGCGCGCAGCTATAAGCGTGGTGGGCACGTACCAGACCGCCGGTCCGCTCGGTGTGATTGAGCCGCTTGATTCGCGTCTGAAGGCCGACTTCTTCATTCTGCCCGAGGATACCTCGGCGGATCGTCTGGGCGTCCACCCGGGTGATGCTGTTGTCGCGCGCATTTTGACCTACCCGACTCGCCTGGAATCGGGCACTGTGACGATCGAACGCCGCATTGGCGGAGATGACGCGCCCGATTTGGGCGTTCAATATGTGATGGCGCGTTACGGCTATACCGATAGCTATCCCGAAGCCGCGCTAGACGAGGCCGAGGGGCTTTCGCTCGATGTGTCCGCGGCGCTTAAGGACCCGCTCCGCCGCGATCTGCGCGACCGCTTTGTCATCACGATCGACCCGGTCGACGCGCGCGACTTTGACGATGCCATTTCGCTGGAGCGCACGCCTGAGGGTGGCTACAAGCTGGGTGTGCATATCGCCGACGTTTCACACTATGTGGCTTGGGACGGGCATATCGATCTTGAGGCTCGCCATCGTACGACATCGGTGTATCTGGCCGATCGCGTGCTTCCCATGCTGCCCGAACGCCTGTCCTGTGACCTGTGCTCGCTTCGCCCTGACGAGGACCGTCTTGCGTTTACCGTCGATATCGAGCTCGATGCACAGGGTCGCGTGCGGCATTACGATCCGTACCCCAGTGTGATTCGCTCGCGTGTGCGTATGGACTATGACGGCGCCGAGGCGCTGCTGGTGCGTGCCGGCGCGGTTGAGTATTCGGTGCTGGAGGGTGCAGCCGAGGATGTTGCGCCTGCCGAGACCTCGCGCGAGGAAGCGCTTGAGCGCGGCCTTGCGTGCGAGGAGGCCGCCCGCGGCTACAACATCGACCTCGGCGATTTTCTTGTCGCCGCTAACGAACTCGCCGAACTTCGCCGTCGTATTCGTCGCGCCCGCGGCTCAGTCGATTTTGACACGGCCGAGATTCGCGCTCTATTGGATGAGGACGGAGTGCCCGTGCAGATTGTGGCGCGTGAGCGTTCGTGTGCCACGTCGCTTATCGAGGAAGCCATGCTGCTCGCCAACGAGTGCGTTGCAGAGTGGCTGGCGGACCGTGATATCGAGGCCTGCTATCGCGTGCATGAGGATCCGAGCCCCGATAGCCTGCACGGTGCCGCCGTTGCGCTGGCGCAGCTAGGCATCATCGACGATCGCCGTGCTGCCGGTATTGCCCTGGGGAGTCCCGATGAGTTGCAGGCTGCAGTTGATGCTGCCGCCGGTACGGCAAACGCACCGCTCGTCAACACGCTGCTTCTGCGCAGCATGCAGCGTGCGCTGTACAAGCCGCGCAACGAGGGCCACTTTGCGCTCGCCGCGCCGTGCTACTGTCACTTTACGAGTCCCATCCGTCGCTACCCCGATCTGGTGGTGCACCGCGTGCTCAAACTGCAGTTGGCCTATGAGCAGCTCGGCGGCAAGGACGCCTTGGTCCGTACGCCGCGGCTGATCGGCAAGGGGCGCGAGTCGCTGCCGCGCATTCTGCCGCCGATCTGCCCCGCATGCAGCGATGCCGAGCGCGCGGCAGATGCCGCCAGCCATGCGACGCAAAAGATCAAGATTGCCCAGTACTATGAGGACCGTCTGGGCGAGCGCTATGCCGGAACCGTCTCGTGGGTTAGCAGCATGGGCCTCTTTGTGCGCTTGGACCTGACGCAGGTCGAAGGCCTGGTTTCGATTAAGAGCCTGGGCAACGAGTGGTTCGAGTTTGACGAGGACGCGCTTACGCTGACGGGCGCCGACACGGACATCCGTTACGAGCTGGGGCAGCGCGTGATCATCGAGGTCTCGCGCGTCAATACCACGCGTGGGCACTTGGACTTTAAGCTTATCCATTAGCCAAATCCCGACTCGCGGCGGGAGGGCGGAGGGCGGTCTTTCGGGATCGCCCTTCGCATTTGGATCGTGGCTACCTTGCCGTCTGCTCGGCCGCCCGCTTATCTGCTATTGGAGAGGTAAAACCTACCAAAATAAACCTGTCCCTTTTTGGCAGGTTTACAAGAAAGCGGGGATGAGATGACGATGGTGTACGGCTATGCGCGGGTGAGTTCGCGCGATCAGAATCTTAATCGGCAGCTGGATGCGCTGGGCGCCTATGGCGTGGGCTCGGCGAATATTTATGCCGACCATGCGAGCGGCAAGGACTTCGATCGCCCGAGGTATCGCGAGCTGCTGCACGTCCTGGGAGACGGGGACGTGCTGGTGGTGCTTTCTATCGACCGGCTTGGCCGTAATTACTCCGAGATTCTTGAGGAATGGCGACGCATTACCAAGGAGCTCGGGGTTGCCATTGTGGTGTTGGACATGCCATTGCTTGACACGCGCGTCAGGGTCAGCGGCGCGCCGGATGTGACCAACACCCTGATTGCCGATATTGTGCTGCAACTGCTGAGCTACGTGGCGCAGGTGGAGCGCGAGAATATCCATCGGCGCCAGGCGGAGGGAATTGCGGCGGCGCGGGCGCGAGGGGTCCGTTTCGGTCGACCTCGCAAGCCGTGCCCTCCTCAGTTTGAGCTGGTGCGCGATAGCTATGAGGCAGGCGATATTACCCGCAGCCAGGCGGCAAAGTGCCTGGGCGTGTGCGTGGGGACGTTCGATCGCTGGATGCGCGAGGCGGGGTAGGGGTTTGCGTCGCTTTGTCGCTTCCTGTTGCGATTCAAATTTTGATACGGTGACGATGTCATTTTGGACTACACTCGCTGATATTCAAAAAACGGAGGTTGGCCTTTGGCATGCGTAAAACAAATAATCGGATGGACCGCGATCATTCTGTTCGCTGCAACGCTGGCGGGCATCTGGGTGCTGACGGAGCAAAACGCGGTGCAGACGTCGTTGCTGAGCGAGTCCACCGCGCGTGTGGTGGAGGGTCAGGCTACGGGCGTACAGGCTGCCGATGCCACGGGTGAAGCCCAGACCGAGACCGGGATGACCGGGGGCACCGATTCGGCTGCTTCGAATGTCCAGTCTGGCCGACTTGCCTCCATTCGCATGTGGGTGGGTACGAACGTCCGTCGCGTTGCCCATACCGTAGAGTTTTTCTTCGTCGGATTGTTCGCCTCCGTGGTCGTGGTTTGCTTTTCCAGGCGTCCGTGGAGCGTATGCTCCCGTTGCGTGCCCGTATTGCTCTTTTGCACCGCCTGCTCCGTTGGCGATCAGGTACATAAGATCTTTGTTCCCGGCAGGCATTTCGACGTTATCGATTTAGGATTCGATGCTGCGGGCTATGTCACCGCCATGCTGTTGGTATTGCTGGCAGCGGCGTTGGTGCGCCATGCGACTCGGCCGATCGGCGCCCATGCGAGGCGCTAGCCTTAAGACGAGACATCGCGACTGCCTATGCTTCGACATTGACTACAATAACGGCTGCAATCGCGAGTGGTCGTCGATGTGCAGTTTTCCAGACACCTGTTTTCTCTAAGAAAGGAAATCTCATGGCGGTATTGTTTGTTGAATATCCCAAGTGCTCGACCTGTAAGAAGGCCAAGGCATGGCTGGACGAACATGGGGTAGAGTATATCGACCGCGATATCGTTTTGGACAACCCCACGGCCGATGAGCTTGCGACCTGGATTGCTCGTTCGGGGCTGCCGGTGCGGCGTTTCTTTAATTCGTCGGGCATGAAATATCGAGAGCTGGGCCTGAAGGCGCGTCTGGATGCGGGCATGACGGATCGGGAGTGCTACGAGCTGCTGGCGACCGACGGCATGCTGGTCAAGCGTCCGCTGCTAGTGGGCGACGACTTTGCGATTCCCGGCTTTAGGGAATCGGCTTGGGCCGAGGCGTTGCTGTAGCGGCTGCGGAAAGTGCGTCCCGGAATTCGCTTGGATTGTGGGACGCGGTTTCCGGTTGAGGGCTCGACGGGAAAGTGGGGACCAGTTTGAGCTTGAAATCTGGGACGCACTTTCCGCCGGCGGGCCTGCCCCAGTCAGTCCGCCAGCTGTGCCCATTCGTGCGGATCGTAGACCTTTACGTGCTTGTTGGGCTTGCCGCTCCAGTACTCCTCGTCCATAAAGGGCAGGTATGCCTGAATGCCGGGGCAGATAAAGGGAATCCGCTGCTGTTGCAGTCGCTCGCGCTGGCGCTGCTCCAGGCACGCCTCGGATATAACGGTCGGCATGCCGGACAGCTCGACGAGGCTTGCCTGGATTCGCTTAAGGTCGGGGAGTCCCGCGTGCCATGACATCCGCATGATCAAAAAGGATGCACGGCGGTAGTTTGCCTGCATCACCGTGATGGCGGGGCGCAGTGTGGGATGGATTTTGTCCCGTTCGGGCCAAAGGTCGGCAGTGATCTCGAGGCCCAGGGTCTCCCATAGGTAATCAAGCTCTTCGTCCATGGCGCCTCGATATCTACGTGATCATTGATACTTCGATTGTGTTGCCTGGTGCTATCGTTTTCACGGTAGAATCTGCCAACGGTTGACGGCTACCGCTCGCGGCGTTTTGCCCTTCGTGTACAGCGGTTGGCTTCACAGGTCCTTCACGGGTTGGACTAAATTAGGCCAATTTGACTGAATTTCAAAAAAGTCAAAATTGGGGCTTGCGTCACGGCGGGACTTCCCGTATATTTCTTTCTTGCGCAAAGGCACAGCCGAGCGCAGCGATGCAGTCATTGGGATGTCGTCTAATGGCAGGACAGCGGATTCTGGTTCCGTCAATGGGGGTTCGACTCCCTCCATCCCAGCCATTGCATTTGCTACATATGGCCCGTTCGTCTAGCGGTTTAGGACGCCGCCCTCTCAAGGCGGAGATCACCAGTTCGAATCTGGTACGGGCTACCAAAATTGAACGCCCGGGCCTCGTAAGAGACCCGGGTTTTGTGTATTGACCGATGTTTAAGGCGCGTTGAGTCTGCCGCCTGGACCGAGGAGTAGCCATGGATCTGCCCATCAGCTTGCAAGACATCACGTATGCCGAGAACTATCTGGCGCAGGGCGACCTGGCTACGGCGACGCCGCTGCTGGAGCGTCTGGTGGAGCTCGCCGAGGAGTATATCGACGCTGAGTGCAAGACGGAGGAGAAGCGCCAATACTTTAGCTTCGATAGCAAGTTTGAGCGCTTGGCCTATCGCCGCGTGGAGAAGGATCCGCGCGAGCTCGTGCAGGTCGAGGTGCCGTTTGACCGCCTGTACTCTGACATGGCGTTTGCCTACATTCGCCAGCAGGATTATGTGAGCGCTCGTAATGCCCTGATGCAGGCTGTGCGTTGGGACCCCATGAACTGCAACTATCGCCTGGATCTGGCCGAGCTGTTCCGCGCGCTCGAGGACAAGCAGGAATGGGCATCGCTCTCGTTCTCGGTGCTGGAGCGTGCAAGCGATGGCAAGTGCGCCGCCCGCGCTTACGCCAATCTAGGTCAGTACTTCTTGGAGCCCGAGACCGAGAACGTTTCGGCTGCTGTGGGCTGCGCGCGTCTGGCGCTGCGCCTGGCGCCCAACGATGCGCATACGACGCGCCTGCTCAACAAGATCCATACCACCTATCCGGATGCCGCTGATGAGAGCGACGACCACGTGATGGGTGAATTGGCCCTGCAAGGTGTGCCGACCTCGCCTTCGGCCGAGATTGCCATCTGCCTGATCATGTGCGCGACCGATGCTGCAAGCGACGGCGACAAGCAGGAGGCGACGCGCCTGACGGTGCGTGCTCGCGACTTGGTGGGCGAGGAGGCCTGCGCGGCGATTATCAAACTGGTGCGCGAGAGCGATGCCGAGCTCAATGCCGAGCGCAAGGCAAAGCGCGAGGCTACGGGCTCAAACGCCGATGGCGCCAAGGAGGCCGGCGATGCCCAGTAAGCGTGAACGCAAGCTCATTTCCAAGAATCGCTCGGCGCATCACGAGTACTTTATCGATGAGACGTTCGAATGCGGTATTGAGCTGAGCGGCACCGAGGTCAAGTCGATTCGCGAGCGCGCCTGTCAGATCACTGACACTTTTGCGCTGATTCGTGGCGGCGAGTGCTGGCTCGTCGGCCTGCATATCCACCCTTATAGCCATGGTGGCGTGTGGAATCGCGATCCCGATCGTCGGCGTCGTCTGCTGCTGCACCGCAAGGAGATCGACTTTCTTGACGGCAAACTTCGCAACCGTGGTTATGCGCTGGTTCCGTTGGAGCTCTACTTTAATACGGACGGCCGCGTAAAGCTGCTGCTGGGTCTGGGTCGCGGCAAGAAGCTCTACGACAAGCGCGAGGACATGGCCAAGCGTGATGTCCAACGCGAGATCGATCGTGCGCTCAAGGAACGCAACCGTTAGGCACTCTGTATAAGTTGCGGTGGAATACGGACTGTTTTGCCTGTTTGAGGGGCTATTCAGTCCCTATTTCACCGCAACTGCGGGCGTCTCATGTTCCTCACGGTTCCGACACATATGTCTCAAAGGCGGCGTCTGGTATGGGCGCCGTCTTTTTTTGTGGGTACATACATTTATGAGGTTCCAACCCGAGCTAGGGGAGTGATCGTTATGGACAAAACTGCGTTCTTTACCATGCCGAGCGGTCTGTACGTGGTGAGCGCTGCGGCAGACGGGCTGCGCGCCGGCTGCGTCATCAACACTGCGGTGCAGGTGACGTCCATGCCGCCGCGTATTTCGGTTGCCGTGAACAAGGACAATATCACCTCGGGCGTCATCGCATCGGCCAAAGCGTTCGCGCTGACCGTGATCGATCAGACCGCCGACATGCTCTACATCGGTAACTTTGGCTTCCGCACCAGCAGCGATTACGACAAGTTTGCCAAGTACGAGACCCACGAGACCGCGCTGGGCATGCCCTATGTGCCCGAGCACGCGGCGGCGCTGTTTAGCTGCCGTCTGATTGATGCCGTGGATGTGGGCACGCACCTGCTCTTTATCGGTGAGGTCGAAGATGCCGAGCGTCTGAGCGGCGAGGCCCCGCTGACCTATGACTACTACCACAAGGTGTTAAAGGGCAAGACGCCGCCCAAGGCTTCGTCGTATCAAGGCTAGAAATGTTCTAAAAATACTTGCATTATATTATTGAGAATATATACTAATAAGCAAGTACACCAGCAGTCACGTTCGAGAGGAGAACATCATGGCTGAGGAGAAGAAGACGTATAAGTTCGTGTGCACCGTTTGCGGTTACGAGGTTGAGGTCGACACGCCCGAGCTGCCCGAGGATTACGTGTGTCCGGTGTGCGGCGTTGGTCCCGATCAGTTTGAGCTTGTCGAGGAGTAGCTCGTAGAAACACGGCGATTAGCCATACAGAGCTCTGTCCAAGGGTCCCGGCTGGATATTCCGGCCGGGACCCTTTTGATTTATCTGACGGTTTAAAACGGCCTTACGTGTTACAGATTGAGACGTTATATCTGGACAGTCACGCCATCCCAATTACATCCCCGTTAGCAGCACGATGTCGAGAATCGTCACGATGGCACCGATCCCTACGAGCAACGCGTTGAGCGGGCGCGAGTTGGCATATTTACCCATGACGCGGCGTGAACTGGTGAGCCGTATGAGCACAAAGACCGTAATCGGCAGCTGAAGCGACAGCAGTGCCTGACTCCAGATGAGACCTTCAAAAGGATTTGGGACGACCAGACACGCCGCCACTGCGCCGGCGAAACAGGCCGCCACCCCGATCGAGGAATGTCGGTCGTGGATGTCGTATTCCTCGTCGAACATACCCGCGGTGATGGTGCCTGCCGCCATGCCTGCCGTCACACTACTCGAGAGGCCCGCAAACAGCAGCGCCACCGCAAAGATTGTCGAGCTTGCTGGGCCCAGAATGGGGGAGAGCGTGTCCGCTGCGACGGCGAGGTCGTCTACGACCATGCCGTGCGCAAAGAAGGTCGTTGCGGCCGGGATGACCATGGCCGAGTTGATTGCCCAGCCCACGCCCATCGAAAAGAGCGTGTCGAAGAGCTCATAGCGCAGACGCTCTTCGATAACTTGCTCGCCTTGGCCTTCGAAGTGCATGGATTGGATGACCTCGGAGTGCAGAAAGAGGTTGTGGGGCATAACGACCGCACCCAGGACACTCACGATAATCGCGGCAGAGCCAGTGGGCATACTGGGCGTGATCCAGCTTGCGGCGGCTTGCGGCCAGTCGACCTTGGCTAGTGCAAGCTCGGCCAAAAACGAAAGTCCTACCACGCCGACGAAGGCGATGATCCAGCGTACGGCTCGCTTGTAGGAGTTCGTCATGAGCATCGCCATCGATGCTGCCGCCACGATGACGCAGCCCGTGCGCACGGGCAGCCCAAAGAGCATTTGAAGGGCAATCGCACCACCCAGGACTTCGGCCATGGCGGTGGCGATGGTCGCGAGATAGGCGCTGGCGAGCACCGTGCGTCCCACGATGCGGGGGAGAAAGCGTGTCGTGGCCTCGGCAAGACAGGCGCCCGTGGCGATGCCCAAGTGCGCCGCATTGTGCTGCAAGACGATCAGCATAATCGTGGACAGCGTGACGATCCACAGCAGCGCGTAGCCAAACCGCGAGCCCGCGGCCATATTGGAGGCCCAGTTGCCCGGGTCGATAAAGCCGACGGTCACGAGCAGCCCGGGGCCGATATGCCGCGCAATGTCTAGGCCTCCGTGACCACCGGTGCGCCGGGAGCCAAAATGATGTTTGAGATGGTTGAGCATGGTGAGCTCCTGCGTGCCGTTTGTTTGACGCCGCAAAGGATACCCGTTTTAGGCTCAAAAGTTAACCAAGACTAACAAAATTGTTGTATTTGAATAGGATGGTGAAAGAGGGCTGCCGAAATGTCTTGATCTGTAACAACTAGGGATGGAAATTGGGCCTAGGTGTTACAGATCAAGACAGGAAGAAATGGTCCTATGGAAAATCTCGATTTGTAACAGTTGACTGCAAAAATCGGCCCTTCGTGTTACAGATCGAGACAAACCAAAACTGTCCTGCAGAAAATCTCAACCTGTAACATCTAAGCGCCAAAATCGGCTCCTCCTGTTACAGATTGCGATGTTTGAAGCGGTGAGCTTACAGGCCGAACTTGGGGCCCTTGTTGTCGCCCTTGAGGTCGGCGGTGTCCACTCGTAGGGCGTGCGTTACGCGATTGTTTCGAAACGGGTGGGAAACACAACAGGCCGGCGATGCTCCTAGTATGCCTATTCAACTGACTGTCTAACACCAAGGGGAGGATCGCGATGCAGGCAGATTCCGCTCAGCAGCAGGGCCTTTATCGCCCCGAATTCGACCACGATGCATGTGGCATCGGCGCGCTTGCCGATATCAACGGCGAGCGCCATCACCAGATCCTGGACGACGCGCTGTCCATTCTGGTCAACTTGGAGCACCGCGGCGGCACGGGACTCGAGAAGAACACCGGCGATGGCGCCGGCATCCTGTTCCAGGTTCCGCATCACTTTTTCCGTAAAGAGGCTCAAAAGTGTGGCCAGATTCTGCCGGCAGAGGGCGACTATGGCGTGGCCATGCTGTTCTTCCCGCAGGACGACAAGGGCGTAGAGGATGCCCGTCGCGTGTTTGAGGAGGGCTGCGCCGAGGCCGGCGTGCCGCTGCTCTTTTGGCGCGAGGTGCCGGTCGACCCGCACGACCTGGGTGAGACGGCCCGCGCCTGCATGCCCACTATCCTGCAGGCCTTTCTGGGCCGTCCGGACGACACGCCGGCGGGCGACGCCCTCCGGCGCCGTCTGTATGTGTCGGTTGGGGTTTTGAGCCTCGCCTGCGAGCGCCTTCTGTAGGTGTGCCGCCGCACCATCGAAAAGAAGGCCGACGCCGAGTTCGCCCTGCGCGACAAGATCTTCTACGTGTGCTCCATGAGCTCGCGCACCATCGTGTACAAGGGCATGCTGGTCGCCACGCAGATGCGTCGCTTCTTCATCGATCTCAACGACGCCGCCGTCAAGACGGCCGTGGCGCTCGTCCATTCGCGCTACTCCACCAACACCACGCCCAGCTGGGAGCGTGCGCACCCCAACCGTTTTATCATTCACAACGGCGAGATTAACACCCTCAAGGGCAACGTCAACTGGATTCGTGCCCGCGAGCCCAACCTGTACAGCCCCGTGCTGCAGCATGATCTTGAGCGCGTGATGCCGATCATCAACCGCGAGGGCTCCGACTCTGCAATTCTGGACAATGTGCTCGAGTTTTTGGTCATGAACGGTCGCCCGCTCACGCGTGCCGCATCCATGCTGTTGCCCGAACCGTGGGACCACAACGACAGTCTGAGCGAGGAGCGCCGCGCCTACGACGCCTACCAGTCCATGCTCATGGAGCCCTGGGACGGACCGGCGGCCATCGCCTTTACCGACGGTCGCACGCTGGGCGCCGCCCTCGACCGTAACGGCTTGCGCCCCGCCCGCTACTACGTGACGCGCGATGGCCGCTTTATGCTGGCAAGCGAAGTGGGCACCATCGAGGTACGCCCCGAGAACATCCTGACGAGCGGCTGCCTGGGACCGGGCCAGATGCTCGAGGTCGATTTTGCCCGCGGCCGCGTGATCTACAACGACGAGCTGCGCGCCCGCTATGCCAAGGAGAAGCCCTACCGCGACTGGATTGCCGAGGAGACGCTGGCCGTCGACGCGCTTGATGAGCCCGTTGCGGCAACGCCCGCCGAGGACGCCGAGGTGCCCGCCGCCGTGCGCATGGCTAAGCTCGGGTATCACTGGGATGATGTTGACGAGGTCGTGCGCCCCATGGCCCAGCAGGGCAAGGCCCCGCTCGCCTCGATGGGTATCGATGCGCCGCTGGCCTGCCTGTCCAAGAAGACGCGTTCGTTCTTTGACTACTTCTATCAGCTGTTCGCTCAGGTCACGAATCCTCCGATCGATGCCCTTCGCGAGCATATGGTAACTTCGACCACGCTCTACCTGGGCAACCACGGCAACCTGCTCGAGGATTCCCGCACGGCCTGCCAGCTGGTTCGCTTGGAGCGCCCGTTGCTCAACGAGGAGGAGTTCGACCGCATCTGCGCCATCGACCGCGTGGGCTTTAAGACCCGTCGTTTCCGTGCCGTCTACCGCCGCGATGCCGGCGAGGGCGCGCTGCAGGCTGCGCTCAAACAGCTTGCCGAGGACGTCGAGGCTGCGGTCCGCGACGGCGTGAACATTGTGGTGCTGAGCGATCGCGCCGGAGCGGATGAGGTCCCTGTGCCGTCGCTGCTTGCCGTGGGTTGCGTGCACAACCACCTGATCCGCGCCGGTGTGCGTACCTTTGCCGATATCGTGGTGGAGTGCGGCGACGCCGTGTCTCCGCACGACTTTGCGGCACTGGTGGGCTACTCCGCGAGCGGCATCTATCCGTACAACGCACATGCGTGCATCCGCGATCTGGCGGCACGCGGCGATCTGGACGTGACAGCCGAGCAGGGCATCGCCAACTACAACAAGGCTGCGACCGCCGGCATCGTCTCCATCATGTCCAAGATGGGCATCTCCACGGTGCAGAGCTACCATTCGGCGCAGATCTTCGAGACCGTGGGCTTTACGCCGGAGTTCGTCAACGCATACTTCGCCGGCACGGTGAGCCGTGTGGGCGGTATGGGTGTCGAGGACGTTGAGCGCGAGCAAAACGAGCGCTACGACGCCGCGCTCGCCATCCTTAAGAGCCCGGCTCCCGATCAGCTGCCCACACTGGGTCTGACCAAGTGGCGCCCACTCGGTGGCGAGGATCACCTGATCGACCCTCAGAGCGTCTACTTGCTGCAGACCGCCTGCCGTGAGGACAGCTACGACACCTTTAAGGAGTACAGCGCCCGCCTGCACCGCACCGGCCGTGCCGTGCGCCTGCGCGACTTGCTCGACTTTAATGCCAGCGGCTGCACGCCGGTTTCGCTCGACGAGGTCGAGCCCGCGCTCAACATCGTCCGCCGCTTTAACACCGGCGCCATGTCGTACGGCTCCATCAGCAAAGAGGCACACGAGTGCATGGCCATCGCTATGAATCGCCTGCACGGCCGTTCCAACTCCGGCGAGGGCGGTGAGGATCCGCGTCGCGAGACCCCGCTGGCCAACGGCGACTCCAAGAACTCCGCCATCAAGCAGGTAGCAAGCGCGCGCTTTGGCGTGACGAGCCGCTACCTGTGCAGCGCCTTCGAGATCCAGATCAAGATGGCTCAGGGCGCCAAGCCCGGCGAGGGCGGTCACCTGCCCGGCAAGAAGGTCTACCCCTGGATTGCCGAGGTCCGTCAGTCCACGCCCGGCATCGGCCTGATCTCGCCTCCGCCGCACCACGACATCTACTCCATCGAGGACCTGGCAGAGCTGATCTTTGACCTTAAGAACGCCAACCCCGGCGCGCGCGTGTCGGTCAAGCTGGTCAGCGAGGCCGGCGTCGGCACCATCGCCACTGGTGTTGCCAAGGGCGCTGCCGACAAGATTTTGATCAGCGGCCACAACGGCGGCTCGGGTGCCGCTGCTCGCGATTCCATTTGGCACGCCGGTCTGCCGCTGGAGCTCGGTCTTGCCGAGGCCCAGCAGACGCTGCTGCAAAACGGCCTGCGCTCGCGCGTGGTGCTCGAGGCCGACGGCAAGCTCATGGACGGCACCGATGTTGCCGTCGCCTGCCTGCTGGGTGCCGAGGAGTTTGGCTTTGCGACCATGCCGCTCATCTCGATGGGCTGCCTCATGCAGCGCGACTGCCAGCAGGATACCTGCCCCGCTGGCATCGCTACGCAAAACTGCCGCCTGCGTTGCGGGTTTCGCCGCAGCCATTTGTGCCCGAGCAACTGCGCGAGGTCATGGCGAGCCTGGGCTTCCGCACCGTCGAAGAGATGGTCGGCCATCCCGAGTGCTTGCGCCAGATTGAGGTCCCGGGCAACCGCAAGGCTAACCTGCTGGATCTGTCGCCCGTGCTGGCGAGCGCGACCTGTGAGTTTGGTGCCCACATCCCGGGTGCCGACGGCCGTCACTTCCTGCCCCAGATGGCTGCGGACAGCGAGCTCGAAAAGACGCTCGACTCCACGTTGTTTGTGCCCTATACGGCCGATGCCCGTGCGCACCTGCGTCCGATTCGCTTCCGCGCCGATATCGCCAACGTCAACCGCTGCGTGGGCACCATCTTGGGCAACGCGGTGACCAAGGCGCATCCCGAGGGCCTGCCCGCCGGCTCCATCACCATCGATTGCGATGGTTCGGCCGGTCAGAGCTTTGGCGCCTTCCTGCCGCGCGGCATTACGCTCAACGTGTGCGGCGACGCCAACGACTACTTTGGCAAGGGCCTTTCGGGCGGCGAGGTGTCGGTGCGCCCCAACCCGCATGCGACCTACAAGTTCGATGAGAACATCATCGTGGGCAACGTTGCGTTCTTTGGCGCCACGAGCGGCCGCGGCTTCATTAACGGCCTGGCAGGCCAGCGCTTTGGCGTACGCAACTCCGGTGCCACCGTGGTGGTCGAGGGCTGCGGCAACCATGGCTGCGAGTACATGACGGGTGGTCTGGCGCTCATCCTGGGCGAGGTCGGGCAGAACTTCGCCGCCGGCATGACGGGTGGCGTGGCCTATGTCTTTGACCAGTACGGCACGCTCGATGCCCGTGTGAACCACGAGAGCGTTGAGCTTAAAGCCCCGACGGCCGGCGAGCTGGCGCAGATTCGCGAGCTCATCCAGGAGCACGTGGACGCGACGCAGAGCCCGCGCGGCATTAAGCTGCTCTACAGCTTTGAGACGATGAACAAGCACTTTGTGAAGGTCATTCCGACCGAGTACGAGCGCGTGCTGGCGATTGTCGCCGCCGCCGAGGCCGGCGGGCAGACGCCTGCGCAGGCCGGGGGCCTGGGCACG
>OBYK01000453.1_pt1 | contig 20783 bp, 19 predicted proteins | sample 1476721 | NCBI WGS metagenome assembly OBYK01 (sample SAMEA2580191, study PRJEB22360) | human gut metagenome | biome: human gut; feature: human-associated habitat; material: faeces | place: Denmark | collected 2008/2010
TGTGACCTGGGAGGGGCTCGAACCCTCGACCCAATGATTAAGAGTCATTTGCTCTACCAACTGAGCTACCAAGTCGATATTTGTCGATTTTGTTTCTATTGAGTGACCTGGGAGGGGCTCGAACCCTCGACCCAATGATTAAGAGTCATTTGCTCTACCAACTGAGCTACCAAGTCATTCTGTTTCGCTATCGTTACTTTTTCAAACCACCGTTTGTTTCTCGATTGCGGGTGCAAAGATAGAGGTTTTATTTTTCCCCGCAAACTTTTCGACTACTTTTTTTCTTAAAATTTTAATCAAACTCGTAAATATCCGAGGGTGTAGTCCGCTTCAACGCTACCAATGAGACATCTTTCCCTACCCTTATGCCCTCTTGGAAAAGACGTATATCCACTGTCTTATAGGCCAGTTCGGGATGGTTATTGTCCCGGCTGAGATGGCAAAGCCAGATATTCTTCAAACCGGTATTATAATGGGTCGCCAAGAACTCTGCGGCCTCCCTATTACTCAAATGCCCGGTGGGGCTCGCCACCCGCTCTTTCAAGAAAGCGGGATATGTACCGAAACGAAGCATCTCCTCGTCATAGTTCGCTTCCAATATTAAATGGTTCGCCATGCAGATATATTTCCCCACCGTGTCCGTGATATGGCCTACGTCGGTAGCGAAAGTGAATTTATGATTACCATACTCGATATGGTACCCCACATTATCAGTACTATCGTGAGGCACCTCGAAAGCCGTGATACGGAAATCACGGATAAGGAATGGAACTTCTTTTTCTATAACCTTGCGGGAGACACATAAGGTCTCCTCCACATACCGGCTCTTATCAATCCCCCGGTGCACGTCGGCTGTCGCATAGACAGGAATGCAAAGCTTCTCGCCCAAATACCCGACCGTCTTGATATGATCCGCATGATCGTGGGTAATCAACACGGCCACGATCTTGGTAAAATCGATCGACCGGTCCTTCAATACTTTCTTTATGGTCCGGATTCCGATACCTGCGTCAATCAGCATACCGAATTCCGAAGTCCCCAAATAATAGCAGTTCCCACTGCTCCCACTCGCTAAACTCAGAAATGATAGTTTCATACTCTCCTATTCCGCAACACTGCTTTTTTTCTGTTTTACATAGTATACACTAGGGGCGGAACGTCTCAGGGATCGATACCTCCCCGATTAACGAGCAGTTCATATGCTCCTTCACCTCGTCGGGTGTCAGCCCATGGCCGAAGAGGAACATTAGCTTCGTTACGGCGCTCTCCGTCGTACTATCGAAGCCGCTCGTCACGCCTGCCTCCAACAATTTGTGCCCCGTCTCATAACGGTGCATCTCCACACTTCCGGCCCTACACTGAGTAACATTCACGATAACGATACCACGGTCTACAGCCTCCTTCAACATATTCAAGAACCATTCCTCGCACGGAGCGTTTCCGCTTCCGAATGTTTCCATCACCACGCCTTTCAGACCCGGGATATTCAGGATACTTTCCACTACTTGCGGAGAAATTCCGGGGAATAGTTTTAGTATAGCGATATTTCGGTCCAACAAATAATGCGGCTTCAGCGGCTTACGCGATACCGGATGATATACCTGCGGCAGATCATACTTAATATAGATACCCGCATGAGCCAAAGCCGGGTAATTGTACGAACGGAACGCATTAAAATTATCTGCGTTTATCTTACTCGTACGATTCCCCCTCAATAAATCATTCTCAAAAAAGATACAGACCTCCGGGACCAACGGTAAGCCGTTCTCCTTGGCGGCCGCTATCTCGATCGCCGTAATCAAGTTCTCCTTCCCATCGGTACGCAACATCCCGATCGGTAATTGCGATCCCGTAAGGATCACCGGCTTACTCAGGTTCTCGAGCATAAAACTCAATGCCGATGCCGTATACGACATTGTATCCGTGCCATGCAGTACCACAAAGCCGTCGTATTTCTGATAATTATCGGCGATGATTTTCACGATCTTCATCCACGAGTCCGGCCCCATCTCCGAGGAGTCCATCGGAGGATCGAACTGTATCGTGGCCACCGAATACCCCAGTTTCTTCAACTCCGGCATATTGTCCTTCAAATGCTGGAAATTAAACGACTCTAACACTCCAGTCTCCGGATTCTCGATCATACCTATCGTCCCACCCGTATATATCAACAGGATGGAAGCCTTTTCTTGTTGAGTATGCATGTCCATATAATTATGCAAAGTTAATAAATTATTCTTCTCCTTTCAACACCGGAACACTTATATGATATTTTACGGCGATTATACGTGCGAGGAACACGCTCAACGCCGATACGAACTGTATCATCGCCGCCGACATAGAAGTTTGCATACATATATAATATATCAAACCGCCAAAGACACAAGCCAACGCATAAATATCTTTCCGGAATATCAAAGGCTCCTCATTAATCAATATATCCCTCATCATACCGCCAAACGAGCCGGTTATAGTTCCCATCACGATCGCCACCCACATGGGAAACCCGAAATCCAAGGTCTTGGCGATACCTACCACCACAAACAACCCCAATCCGATAGCATCGAATATAAAAAATGTATTGTTCAAACGGATCACGTATTTTCGGAAAGCGATAACGAACAACAAAGCCAAGGCCGAGACAATCAAATAAGAGGCTTGTTCCATCCAAAAAGGCACCGCATTCAATAAAATATCACGAATCGTACCTCCTCCTACAGCGGTCACGACACCCACCACATAGGCGCCAAACCAATCAAATTGTTTCGCAGAAGCCAATCTTATGCCACTTATGGCAAACGCAAAGGTCCCTGTATAGTCACAAAAGGTGATAAAATCTATCATTTTGTTTTTTTCGCAAAAATACGGAATAGTTCGCAAATAACAGCATTTATAGAAAGAATACCTAACAATAATTTAAACCAAACGAATCCCTTAATGTTTATTATATATAAGTTTGCGGAGTGGTTATAACCGTAACCTATTGATTTTTATTTACAAAAGAGAATTGAGTTAGATGAGGATGAAAAAATGCATGTTGATCGGGTTGATCTGTCTGCTATCCAGCCAATGGATGTGGGGGCAACACTTCCCTCAGATGGATGCCCGCAATTACGTGAGCGACACGGCCCTTTTCATTCCACGCCGCCCTTGGTTGGCAGCAAGCGAGGTATTCGGAATGAACATGGCCGTCTGGACTTTCGACCGTTTCTTAATGAACGAGGATTTCGCGAAGATAAACGGACATACGATTAAGCAAAACTTCAAGACGGGGCCTGTTTGGGACACGGATAAGTTCTCTACCAATCTGGTGGCCCATCCCTATCACGGATCGTTATATTTCAACGCGGCCCGTAGCAACGGACTGAATTTCTGGCAATCCATTCCATTCGCGGCGGGAGGCAGCCTAATGTGGGAATTCTTTATGGAAACGGAACCGCCCTCCATCAATGACATGCTTGCCACCTCTTTCGGCGGTATAGAATTAGGTGAGATTACCTACCGGCTCTCCGACTTATTCATCGACAACCGCTCCCACGGGGCGGAACGTGTGGGACGGGAGATCTTATCCGGTTTGATATCTCCGATGCGGGCGATCAATCGTATCATCACGGGAGAAGCTTGGAGACACAGCAGCTCCAAGGGGCGTGTCTACACCTCGGTTCCCGTAAACTTCATCGTGGGTGTTGGTCCTCGCTTCCTTGCCGAGCAGGAAGGCTCCAAGCATGGCACTACGAGCATGCACGTATCCTTCAGGTTGGATTATGGAGATCCTTTCAATGATGATTTCTATTCGCCCTATGAATGGTTTCAGCTGAAGGCCGGGTTCGATTTCTTTTCCAGCCAGCCGCTCATCAGCCAAGTCAATGCCGTTGGGGCTATCTGGGGGAAACAGGTCTGGAGTAAAGGCCCTCGTAGTCTGGCCGCTGGAATCTTTCAGCATTTCGACTACTATGATTCCGAGTTAAAATCCAATAGTTCCCAAACGGTAGCTCCCTACCGCATATCGGAAGCGGCGGCAGTCGGTGGTGGATTGATCTATTACAAAAGAGGCACGCCGGACAATAAGGTAGATGTTTACGCCGAATTATACGGAACAGGAGTCGCCTTGGGCGCAAGCATCTCCGATTATCTCCGGCTGGAAGAGAGAGATTATAATCTGGGAAGCGGTTATAGCGTGAAAGCGTTTACCGGATTGGCTTACGATAAACGCTGGGCGTTCTTGATCGATTTGGAAAACTACCATATCTTCACATGGAAAGGATACGAGCCGGATATAGACTGGAATGCGGTGGACCCTACAAAGTTAAACGTACAAGGCGATGCCGGCAACGCACGTTTAACGGTATTTTCCACCACCTTAGCCTATATGTCCAAGCATAAATGGAATATTGCGTTGCGAAATCGTTATTTCTCCCGCCGTACCCATTATAAGTATCATAAAGATATAGATAGCTCCACGTATGATATTATGCTGACGCTTGGGTGGAGGATTTAATTCTTCCGCTCAAGCTCACGCAGATTCTCCATCTTCTTGCGCTGCATAAACTCATAGATGCCTTCCAAATGCTCCGTCACTTTTTGGTTTCCGAACTCATAGACCTTAGAGACCAGCCCATCCAAGAAATCACGGTCGTGGGATACGACGATCAACGTCCCGTCAAAGTCAAGCAACGCCTGCTTCAAGATATCCTTCGTCTTCATATCCAGATGGTTTGTCGGCTCATCCAGAATCAGCAAGTTCACAGGCTCCAACAATAGCTTAATCATGGCCAGACGTGTGCGCTCGCCACCGGAAAGCACCTTCACCTTCTTCGCCGAGTTCTCGCCGCCAAACATGAACGCACCCAGCAGATCCTTGATCTTATTACGGATATCGCCTTGCGCCACATCGTCTATCGTCTGGAAAACCGTAAGATTCTCATCCAGCAGGGAGGCTTGGTTCTGGGCGAAATAACCGATCATCACGTTATGCCCCAGCGTCAACGTCCCCTCATGCTCGATCTCTTTCATGATACACTTCACCAAGGTAGACTTACCCTCGCCATTCTTCCCGACGAAAGCGATCTTATCCCCTCGCTCGATCATCAGATTAGCGTTTCGGAAAACCGTATGATCGCCATACGCTTTCGAGACATTCTCGATCGTTACCGGATAAGAGCCCGAACGGGGCGAAGGCGGAAACTTCAAGCGCAAAGCCGAGGTATCTTCCTCATCCACCTCCAAGATCTCCAGTTTCTCCAGCATCTTCACACGGCTCTGCACCTGCAAGGTCTTGGAGTACGTGCCCTTGAAACGCTCGATGAACTCTCTCGTCTCGGCGATCATCTTCTGTTGCTCGTCATAAGCCTTCTGTTGTTGCTCACGACGTTCCTTCCGTAATTGCAAGTATTGGCTATAGTTTACCTTATAATCATAAATCCGGCCCATCGTCACCTCGATCGTACGAGTCGTGATATGATCCACGAACGCACGGTCGTGACTGATTACCACCACGGCCTGACCGTTATCGATCAAGAAATCCTCCAACCACTGGATAGACTCAATATCCAAGTGATTCGTCGGCTCGTCCAGCAAAAGGACATCCGGTTTCTTCAACAGTAGTTTCGCCAACTCGATACGCATACGCCAGCCACCGCTGAATTCACTGGTTTGCCGGTCGAAATCCTCCCGTTTGAAACCCAGTCCCAACAAGGTTTTCTCTATATCGGCGTCGTAATTGATCTCCTCTATGGAATAGAATTTCTCGCTCAAGGTAGAGACCCGCTCGATCAGCTCCATATAACCATCCGACTCATAGTCCGTACGAGTCTCCAGTTGCTTATTCAATTCGGCGATCTCCGCCTCCATCTCGTGCAGATGGGCGAAAGCCTGCGCCGTCTCCTCGAAAACGGTACGGCCATCCTCCGTCATCAAATGCTGCGGCAAATAAGCGATCACGGTATCTTTAGGGGCGGACACTTTTCCACGGCTTGGCTCCCGCACGCCGGCCAAGATCTTCAACAAGGTAGATTTACCGGCACCATTCTTACCCATCAAGGCGATACGATCTTTCTCGTTAATCACGAAAGAAACATCCGAGAAAAGGGCGCTTCCACCAAACTCTACTGTTAGTCCGTCAACTGAAATCATATGTTTATTTTAATACATTAATATAAATGAAGCCGCGAAGATAAGAAAAATCCCTTTCATTAGGGATGTACAAGAGATTTCATACGATCTTTCCGGGACAAGACTAGGAAGAAATTGGTTGCCGACGGCATCGGCAGTATTTCCGACACCGTCAGCAATCTTTCCGACAGCGTCAGCATTATTGCCGACGCCGTCGGCAACCAATTTCATAAGGAACTAATCCCTTAAACTACCTTTAAAAAAAACAGAGACATCCATATATTTTCCCATGAAACGCTTGTTTTATAAACAGAAAGCCCTATCTTTGCACCCGCTAATACAAACAGCTTAAATTAATTATTCAAACATGGCAACAAAAATTAGATTGCAAAGACACGGTCGTAAAGGTTACGCCTTCTACCAAATCGTGATCGCAGACAGCAGGGCTCCACGTGATGGAAGATTTATTGAAAGGATAGGTTCTTATAATCCGAACACTAATCCTGCTACAGTAGATTTGAACTTCGAAAGAGCTTTGTATTGGTTACAAGTAGGTGCTCAACCTACAGACACAACTCGTAACATCCTTTCTCGCGAAGGCGTTTGCTTGAAAAAGCATTTATTGGAAGGTGTTAAGAAGGGTGCGTTCGACGAAGCCGCAGCTGAGGAGAAATTCCAAACTTGGTTGAAGAACAAACAAGCTTCCGTACAAGCTATCAAAGAAAAAGACAGCGAAGCAGCTAGAGCAGAAGCTAAAGCACGTCTTGAGGCTGAGAAGGAAGCTAATAAGGCAAAAGCAGAAATCGTAGCTAAAAAGAAAGCAGAATTGGCAGCAGCTGAAGCTGCTAAGCAAGCTGAGGAAGCAGCCGCAGCGGCTCCCACTGAAGAAGCTCCGGCAACTGAAAGCGCTGAATAATTCGTGCGATGCCAAAATAAAAAAGAGGACATTTTTCAATGCCCTCTTTTTTTATGCCTTTTCCACCAGTACCGGATCTTCCTAATGCGTATAATCGATCAGCCGGATGCCATCGCCTAAATCGTTCTGGATAACATCCTTCATCCTTTTGGCGAAAGGACAGGCATAACCTATCGGCGTCCCTTTTTGGATACAGGAAGCAAAAGCGATACTATCCGCCCCTCTATTCACCAACTCCCTCGCCCTTAATACGGCCTTTTTTCCGGGACAACCTCCGCAATTGATAAACCCGATGATCTCAATATCTTCCTCTACGCCCTCAAAGGCTCCCTTTTTCTCACGGATCATCCTAAAATCAGTAGTACCGGGGCAAAAATCCTCTGTTTGCATACATCTGATAATTCCTACTTTCATAAAGCATCCCTCCCAATTAAAAAAGCCGTAAAATCTAAAATTCTACGGCTTTCCGATCTATAAATGATGATTAACTAAGTCGTGTTACTTCTTCTTCAACAAGAAAGTATCGATCTGTTTCACAAACTCCTCACGGGGAAGAGCTCCCATCGATATCTGAGGCTGTCCTTCCTTAGGGATAAACAAGAACGTAGGAATACTTTGTATACCGAAAGCGGCAGCCAACTCCTTTTCCTTATCCACATTTACCTTATAAACTACGATATCATTCTTATACAGGATAGCCAAATCCCTTAAAATAGGAGCCACTTGCTTGCAGGGACCACACCAGTCCGCATAAAAATCGATGATACAAGGCTTATCACCTTCATATACCCATTTCGTAGCGTTCTTCTCGTAATTGAATACCTTTTGCAGGAACTCTGCCTTGTTCAAAGTAACGACCTCTCCCTTGGAGGCGGTACCAGCCTCACTTGATTTATCTGATTTAGCGGACATCGAGCAGCTTACTAATAGCAGCACAACCGAAACCAGCCATAAACTTTTCAACTTTCTCATATAGAAACCTTTTACTTGATTGATAAATTATTTGCTACAAAAATAGCAAAACTCGCCCGATTATGGATGGATTCAGGAAAAATAATGTAAACTATTGGGTTTTCAGGGAGATACGCAGCATTATTCCGCATTTGTAAACGTGTGCTTTGAAGCTGTTTTTTGAATAGTTAAGCGGAAAAATTGCTACCTATCCGTTGCCCATTCCAGTTGTATGGAGTTGTTTGAAAATCCTTTTTGCTCCGACCATAAAGAACGCAGTTTTATCATTTTGGCTTAGCGAAGGTACTTATTTTTTTTGAGATATGAAAAATATAGGTTCCGGAAGTCAATGGTGATAGCTTTGTCTATGTTTGACGATATTTTACATGCCGATGATTAACTCTGTCTCCGTTAATTTTGCAAACAATGGAACAGATTATGAATCAAACAGATGTAAAGGTTTCGTTCTACCTTAAAAAGAGCGAGGCGGATGCCAAGGGAAATTGTCCCGTAATGGCACGGCTTATTGTCGGCAAGTACTCTGAAACAGCATTCAGTGTTAAGCTTCGTGTGCCACAGTCTTTGTGGTTATCTGGACGTGCCTGTGGGAAAAGCGCTGCGGCCCGAGACATAAATAACAGGCTGGATGAAATACGTGCAGCTGCTTTCAGTATCTATGCGGAACAATCCGCAAACCGTGAAGTTGTTACTGCAGAAGAAGTAAAACACCAGCTTTTGGGAATGGCTCCGGAACAGGAAACCTTGTTAAGCTATTTCAGGCTTTTCATGAGAAATTTCGAGAAACGTGTTGGGATTAACCGGACGGAAAGCAGCTTGAACGGTTATCGAAATTCCTATGATCATCTGGTTCGTTTCTTACAGTCACAATACAAGTTGTCAGACATTCCTTTTGCAGCATTAGACCGTTCTTTCATTGAAAAATTCGATTTGCATTTGCGTACGGAATGTCATTTGGCTCCAGGAACGATTGTAAATCTTACTGTAAGGCTGAAAACAATTGTCGGAGAAGCGATTGCGGACGGTATCATTACAGCGTTTCCTTTTGTGGGTTATGAACCGACGCATCCGCAATCGGAACAAAAATATCTTACAACAGAGGAATTGAACAGAATCATGACCACCCCTTTGCATAGTCGCACCCTTTATCATGTACGGGATTTGTTTTTGTTTTCCTGCTATACTGGTATTCCTTATAGCGATATGTGTATGCTGACAAATGAGAATCTTTCCCTTGCTGAAGATGGCATTTGGTGGATTAGGAGTTCACGCAAGAAAACCGGTGTAGATTTTGAAATACCGCTTATGGAATTGCCGCTTCATATCATTGAAAAGTACCGGGATGTGGCTCCTGAGGGAAAGCTTCTTCCTATGTATTCCAACAGTTCGTTGAACCATTATTTGAAACAGATAGCCGTACTCTGTGGCATAGAACGCAAGCTGGTCTTCCACGTGGCCCGTCATACCTATGCGACCGAAATCACCCTTTCCCATGGTGTACCACTTGAAACGGTCAGCAAGATGTTGGGACACAGCAGAATTGGTACTACACAGCTTTATGCAAAGGTTACAGACAATAAGATAGATACAGATACAAAAGCATTGGATAAAAAAATTGCTGAGAGGTTTTCTGTAGTTATTTGATAATGGCAAAAAATAGGATTATGAAAAGAAATACTGATAATATGGAAATCAAACGTCGCAGTACATTTGCGATATTGTTTTATATAAACCGTACCAAAATCCGTAAAGACGGAACATGTCAGCTGCTGTGCAAGATAAGCATAGATGCCAAATGGGAACAGATAGGAACGAAAGTGTCTGTCAATCCTGCCGTTTGGAATCCGGAAAAGGGACGGGCTGACGGCCGCAGTGAGAATGCTATTACCGTCAACCGGGCCATTGATGATCTGACAAAAGAAATCAAGGAGCATTATAGGCGGATTAAGAACAGTCTGGGATTTATTACGGCAGAGCAGGTAAAGAATGCTGTGATGGGAGTCGGTCAGAAACCGCTAACTCTGCTGGCTCTTTTCAGAGAGCATAACGAGGAGTTCAAGAAGCGTATCGGGGTGGATCGGATAAAGGAAAGTTATGATTCCTACTTGCGCTCATATAAGCACCTTTCTGCTTTTGTGCAGGAAAAACGTGGTATAGAGGATGTTCTTTTACGGAATCTTGATCGTGTTTTTTATGATGACTTTGAACTGTTTCTCAGGACGAACAGGAACTTAAGTCCGAAGACAGTACATGAACACCTTTATAGACTGAAGAAGATGACTATGAGGGCTGTCAGTCAGGGAACAATACGCCGCGATCCTTACTGTCGTCTTCATCCGGAATTACCCAAACGGAAAAGTCGTCATCTGAAATTGGAAGATCTGAAGACACTGCTTACAACCCCGGTCGAGAAGCCACAGCTTCAGTTTGTCCGAGATATGTTCATTTTCTCCACCTTTACCGGACTTGCCTATGCAGATTTGAAAAGACTGACTGTTAATGATATTATACAATCTGAGGATGGTTCGTGGTGGATTCATATCCAACGTCAGAAAACAGGGACATTGTCTTCTGTACGGCTGTTGGATATTCCGTTGAAGATAATTGAAAAGTATCGGGAACAGCGTCATGATGACAAGGTTTTCAATTTATACAAGCGTGAGTATTTCATTATGCTTACCCGTAAGTTAGGTGAGGTATACGGTTTTGAACTCACATTCCATAAGGCGCGACACAATTTCGGAACTCATATAACTCTTTCAATGGGCATTCCAATTGAAACGGTCGGTAAAATGATGGGCCATATGCGAATTGAAACTACGCAGCTTTATGCTAAAGTCACCGACAAGAAAGTAGATGAAGACATGAAACGTCTGAAGGCAGCTGGTCTAAGCCAAACATCCGGCTTATATGAGGAGGATATTATAGTAAGGAAACAGAGACGAAAATCCCAAAGCCAGCTATCAGAAAATAAAGAAACGACCTTGTAACGAGGCCGTTTCTTTTGCATTGTTTCATACCCATCGCTGTTCTTCCCTGCATCTTTTATATGCGTCGTCAAGAACTTTCTGTATGTCTGACTCTTTGTAAAGGGCTTTTCCCTGCACAAGGTAGTAAGGTATCACACCGAGGGTCCGGTATTCCTGCAAGGTACGCCGGCTTACTTTCAACAGCTTTGAAAGTTCCTCGTCCGTGAGGAAATAATCACTGTGGAATGCGGGTCTCGGAGCCGTCCTTATTGCGTCTATCATACGCTCCATGTTTTCCAGCCCTTTGAAAATAGTATCAATCCGCTGGTCCTTTCTGTCTATAAGATCGTAACTCATGGCTTTCTTTTTTGTGGGTGATAACTTGATTCCAACATGTTTTGCACATCTTCCGGCTTGTAGAAGAACTTGTTCTTGACCCGGGTGAAAGGCAACAGCCCTTTCTCACGATATACCTGAAGCGTTCTCTTTGATATGCGGAGAATCCCGCATACCTCCTGATTGTCCATCCATTTTTTCAGTCCTGCATCTTTGGCCGGATTGCATATACCAGTGACTTTTTTCTCTATCATGCTGAATCGGACAACCAGTTCGTCAAATGTCCGTTTGTCTATACATATAATTTCCATACTGCCGTTTTGTTAGAATTGAATACCGAGTTCCTTTTTAATTTTTGCCGGAAGTACCTTTCCTTTCCTGCTCAGGAAGTCCTGGACTTCCGAAGCCTTGTAATAGGTACGTCCGTCAATCATGTAGTAGGTGACGAGTTTCTTCTGGCGGTAGCGTGCAAGTGTACGCTTGGTAACACCAAGGAGCTCGCACATATCCTGGTTGTCAAGCAGCTTGTCACCCTCAAGAGCGGCCGTCTGCCTGTTCATGCGGTTCAGCCTGTCATCTATCCTGTCAAACCGTTCCATTATCTGATGGAGTATCATCTGGAATGTCTCCCTGTTTATCTGTATCATAATGAATTCTGTTTTTAGTGTAATAATTCCATTTTTTACACCGTGTTGCGCAACAGGTTTCATTATGATATAGGCCAAAACATAGACCAACGGAACATATCGCCACATAAAAGCATGACAAGTCATTGAGTAATAGGAAAATAAAAAATCAGCCCCATAAAAATGAGACTGATGGAAGTATTGCAAATGCAATATGTTGCAATGCCTTATTGCAATGTCTTGCAATAAACCAGGCGACAAATTCCGTTTTTGAATGTTTTGGATTTTACGGTTTTCCACTCTCCACGTGGCAGATGTTTTGAGACGGATTTATGGTTCGGACGAGTGGAAGGAAACAGGAAAATGATCATTTCATCTATGAGATGATAAACTGAGAGACCACGCAAAAGTTCTATGCTTTCTTCGTCATGTATCTCGGCTTGATAAAGGATGGATGGGTCTGACATGTCTTTCTCGCACATGAAATCCACAAGCGGATAACCCGGATAGAGCCGGCGGGTACATTTGTCGCGCCCGTATGAGAATCCGTCCTTGTCGTCTCTCATCCATTGTAATAAGGGGTCGTCTTCCGCCGGAATGGAACCGTCTAATGTCATTGCTATCAGAACCTGTAACTTGGCCATACCTTTTTTCCTCTAAATGAAAAGCGTGAAACTCACGCACTATCAGGTAGAGGCTCTGGTAAGCCCATTGTAGAATCATGCATGAGCTCACGCTATAGGACATAGCATAAGCTACACGCAAAAGCCTCTACAATATCAATTTACCAGATTTCTACCTGAGACGTCTTGCGACTTATGTTGTAATGTTCGGCAAGGCTTAAAGCAATGCCGATATTTTCTCCTTATGTTGTGACTGTCATTCCTATATTACAAGGATTTCCAATCATATGCAAATGTAGGCATTTTATTCCAAACAGAAATATGGAATGACGGTTATTTGTCATTCAATCCATATTTTTTCATTTTCCGATATAGTGTGGACGGATCAATATGCAGTATGCCTGCTGCTTGTTTGCGACTCCCATGGCTGGTTTTCAATGCCTGTATTATCGAGTGTTTCTCTTCCGCATCGTTTTCAGGAAAAAGATTGATTTCCTCGGTCGCCGCTTCCAGTTTGATATTCAGGTCGGCGGTTTCAATGAGCGGCTGTTTAGCCATAAGTACCGCCCTTCTTATCCTGTTATGCAGTTCCCGTACGTTCCCAGGCCAGCGGTAAGAGAGAAGCAATTGTTCCGCTTCAGAACTGAAGCCTTCTGTCGGTCTTTTCAGTTCTCCGGAAAACTTTTTTCTGAAATGATGAGCCAAAGACAGAATGTCATCGGGGCATTCATGCAAGGAAGGCAGGACAATCTCAAATTCGCATAGCCGGTGGTATAGGTCTTCCCTGAACCGTTTTTCTTGTATTGCAAGTTGGAGATCTTCATTGGTGGCGGCTACAATTCTTACATTAGCCCGCTTTTCTTTGTTACCACCTATTGGGATGTATGTGCCTTCTTGCAAAACCCGCAGCAGCATGGCTTGGACGTCCAGGGACAAGATCCCTATTTCATCCAGAAAGAGTGTTCCGCCTTTTGCCACTTCAAAATATCCGTCCTTGTTGGCGTCGGCACCGGTAAATGTTCCCTTTATGTGCCCGAAAAAGAGGGAGGGTGCAAGCTCCTTGGGTATGACTCCACAATTCACGGCGACAAACGGCATATCCTTCCGCTCTCCTATATAGTGGATACGCTGTGCAACCGATTCTTTTCCGGCACCGTTAGGACCAAGTATAAGCACAGAAATGTCAAATGGGGCGACTGTACTGACCAGATGTTCGACCTCCTGCATCTGAAGGCTGTTTCTGGGGAGCAAATCCTTGTTTTTGTCGCATATCACAGATTTGGGACGGAAAATATCTTTCAGTTGTCTTTGCAATTCGTCCATCTGTACCGGTTTTGCCAGATAGTCTTTGGCTCCCAGTTTTATGGCTTGTACAGCATCCGGTACTGAAGCATATCCGGTCATGATAATGAAAGGGATATCCATCCGTTCCTTCCGCATCCATTCGAGCAAAGATATACCGTCCCCTTCCGGCAGGCGTACGTCGGACAGCACAAGGTCGAAACTTTCTTTCTTGAGCAGTTTTCGTGCCCCAGGTTCATCTATTGTTATCTCTGCTTCATAACCGGATTTTTCCAACCTTTTTTTCTGTTGCCCGGCAAGCATGATGTTGTCTTCAACTATCAGTATTCTGTATTTCATTCATGTTTTCATTTAATTATGTCCGTCCATTTACGATAATCGGCTTTTTGTCTCAGATATCAGCCGGTCTATTCTTCTGACAATTCTTTCCACATCATTGCGGAATGCTGACTCATCCGTATCTTCCACATACTCTTCATAGCTGTACGATTCCAGCTCATGGGCTATTCCCAATTGCTCCCACATCGGGTACATCCTGTGCAGAGTTTCCCATATCCGCTTCCGGTCGAGCTTTTCCTGACTCAAAGAATCCAGCAAGTCAGAACTGTTCCTATTGGATTCCTCTATAAGAGTCTCCAAAGTCCAGCGTTCGTCTCCTGTAGTGACATACAGAGCCTCGAAATCTGGAGAATGATTATCCATTGTTCTGTTCTGTCCAATGAGTGACGAGAGAAATTCGAGCAGGTCCCTTGTATAGAACGGTTTGTGGATACAGCCGGCAAATCCGGCTTGAATATAGCGGTCTGCATCGCCGTCGTTACGGGCGGTCATTGCAGCTATGGGAATTGTCCGTGAATTTCCTATGTTGGAAAGGCGTAGCAGATGCAACAGGTCAAAACCTCCCGTACCACGCATCTGTATATCGGTCAGCAATAGGTCGTATTCTCCGGTTCTCAATGCCTTGACCACTTCCTGTGCATTGGTACAGGCTCGGCATGAGATACCGTTCCGTTCCATCATTTCAACTGTGTTGCGCAATTGTATCGGATCGTCATCGACTACAAGAACCCGCCGAGGAAGTCTGAGGTTTCCCGTATAAGTTTCTGGCTTGTCTCTTGCAGGCTCATTGGTCTGCCTAAGCGGAATTTCCACCTTGAATTCGCTGCCTTTACCGATCTGGCTCGAAACAGAGAGTCTTCCTCCGAACAGGTTCACCAGCCCTTTCGTAATGGAAAGTCCCAGTCCGAAGCCTTCTGAATCCAAATCAGGAGCAGCCCGTTCAAAGGGCTGAAAAATGCGTTGTGTTGTGTTCTCGCCCATTCCTATCCCCGTATCTTTGACCTTTACTGAAAGAGTATCTTCTTCATAACTTGCCAGAAATTTGATATAACCTGTACGGGTGAATTTTACAGCATTCTCCAGAATGTTGACCACTATCTGCCTTATGCGGTCTGCATCGCCAAGGACGGTGATGCCGCACCCCATAAAAGCCTTGTCAAACATCAATCCTTTGTCGTTCGCCTTGCGTGTGTATTCTTCAGCGATACTTTCCAGAAAGGATTCAAGATGGAAAGGAATTTCGTTCAGGGTTTCTTTAGCATCGTCCAGACGGGAGAGGTCAAGCAGGCTGTTGGCAAGCCGGGTGATATGACGGGATGATTCAAGGATGTTTCCGAGATAGGCATTGCGGCGTTTCCGGTCACGAGTATCCATGGCCAGTTCAGCACTGCCACTGATGGCATTGAGAGGTCCTCGTATGTCATGGGAAAGTGTGATGATTATTTTCTTGCGCATGTCGGAGAGTGTACGGTTTTGTGTTGCCGTATCTTCCAGTTCAGCCTTGTCCCTTTCCCTGCGGTTAAGGTCACGCATGATGATAAGGTGCGAAATGATGAGCAGGATGATGGCCATGCCGATTACTCCTGCCATTAAAAAGAACGACATTTTCTCTGCTTCTGCCATTTTTAACTCTCTTTGTGAGAAGGCAGTCTGTGCCTGTTCGTCAAGGTCGTTTATCAGCTTGTTCAATGTCCTGTTCAATTCCCTGTTGCGCATACGCAGGCTGTCGGCATAAATGTCCATTTCGTTCGCCTGTCTTTGATGTATTGCTATCAGGCTGTCGCTGAAATCATGAAGTTCTTTTTGGGATGGCATTACTTGTATTTCTTCTTTTTTCCCGAAGAATCCTGCAATCCCTTTTTTCTTTTGTTCTATGGTACGGATATGTGTTGCACGCCTCGCCACTTCCGGCAACTGGTTTACCAGCACGCTGTCCGCTTCAGTTCGCCGTTCAAACATTTCCATTATGTGCAGCAGGTGTGTCTCCTTTTCGGCAAGCAGAGCACGAAGAGTGTCTATCTGTTCCGGGCGTACATATTCACGGCAGTGTCGTTTAAGCGAGTTCAACAAACTGTCGGCTTGAAGTCGGTGGTTACGATAGTACAGATAGTCCGCTTTGTTCCAATTTACCACACCCTCACCCAATGTGGCGAGCCCCGTAATACGGCGATGAGCCGTGTTGATACCACGACGTACAAGGTTTATGTTTGCCGTCTCTGCCTCAATTTCGCGCATCCGCTGCCGTTCATATATCAAAATGGCGGCCATGCTACCGATGACCGCCATAAGTATGGCATAGCCGAAAAATATTTTATATCGCAGCGACACTGTTTGTTGATGAAAAATATAATTGGTTAACTAAATATCAATATCACAGGATAGTGATCCCCACCCATCATATGATATCTTAGTACACATGTTCTTAGCTGTAATCTGCTATCGATAAGGAAATAATCTAATTCTCGACCTGAAAAATGTGTTGGCATACCACAACAAGCAAAATTAGCACTATTTCCCGGCCTACTCCTGGTACCTGTGGTCATTATTCTTAAATATTCTGATAATTCGCTTGGCGTTGAATTCATATCTCCGCCAATGATGAAAGGAGATACTGCATGACGTACTAAATCTCTTATATCTCCTACAGCACCAGACCCAGATTCGCAATGAAGGGTATAAATGTTACATCCATTATAATTTAAACAAATTGCAGATCGGCCTGTTCCTGATATCAGATAATGTATTGATGCTACAAAATTCAAATCCGCAATGATACAAGTATTACATCTACAATTATAAGCACCTGCATGTTCTACCACAACATAGTGGTATCTACCACTATGTTGTGCAGGCAGTATGAAATTACCACATTCTTGTATCATAACGACATTACATTGTTCTGTTGTTAATAGATGATTCAATATATTTAATTTAATAGCATCATTAAGAGGATTTCCTTGGGAATTCCATGTACAAATTTTCATATGGCTGTTTTTAGATGTTTGATGCATTTATTATGTTTTCATAATAATTATTATCAAATTTGAACGGGACTTTATACATCCCGTTCTATATGTTTATACTCTATTTACTGCTTTCTGTATTTATAGGCTCGATACAGGAAGCCATTATATCCATCAGTTTAGACAGACCTTCGGTCTGCGGCTGCTGACTGGCTGTCACATGTATCTGGTATTTTGCCGTTTGGTTGGTCATGCGGGTGTTCTCGCGGGCGGTCGTGACTTTGCCGCTGATTTCCGCATTTATAAACCAATGTTTTGCAGAAACTTTTGCCTCTACTTCTGCGTTGGTAGTGCTTTTTACGTTTGATGTATCGGTAACCTCCATCTGGAAATCGACATCCACGCGATCTATGAGCAGGGAAGGAATAGGCACCAATCCTATAAACGGAGCCTTGACACTTTGTGACATTGTTGTCATTTTTCCATCCTGCTGTATCGGTCTTTCGACATCGAATTCCAATATACGCGCTTTATTGCCGCTTTTACCATCAAATGCAATTTGCTGGTAGAAATTCCATGCTGTCGCTGCCAATTCCTGTTGTGCTTCGGCTGCTGCAATAAGTGGAGCTGCAATAAGTTCCCGCATGGGAAGCCCCTTGAATTTGTCAGTCACGTTTGAATCTGCTTTAAGAACTGGAGAAGTTTCTCTGTTTTGAGTCTCTTCCAATGCAGCGGAGATAATTTCTTTCGCCTGTCCGCTTACATTTTCATTCAAGTTTTCCGCATTTTCTTGTTGCCCTTGGTTCTTTATTTCTTCTGCCATAACATTTGAATTTTAAAATTGTTAGATATTTTTTACAAAATCGTCAATAATTCGGGAAATGCTCTCCGGAGTCTCCTGAACCTTAAAATTGACGCAAACCTCCATGACATCATCCGCATCCGGTTTTATGTTGCTCATCTGCATCTGGAGATTGGCTCTGTGCGGACTGGATAACAGCAAGTTGTTTTCCGGGATCTGTGATTCCACGCTTCCGACCTTCGCCTTGAACTTTATCTGCACATTATCCATTGCAAGATAATGATGGGATATCAAGGCTATAAGTGGAATATCAATAGTCTTGTCTCCAACCATGATTTTTTTCGATTGGAACGTATTTGCGTTATTTGCATTTGTTCCTTCAAAAAGTCTGGTCAGATTTTGTATCTGATGATTCTGTAATGTATCTTGTGCACAGTTTACGGCGTACTGCAAACCATTCATAATATCAGAGAATGAATTGGTTTGAACACTGTCCGGCTCATCGTCATTATTTTTCTTGCCTCTGTGAAAAAGTCCCATGTTTTTTATTTAATTACTTGATTTGTTGCCTTTAATGAGCACCAATCTTGACAATGTCCGGCTTACAGCTTCCATATTTACACTGGAGTCTATATTATTATTGACAATGCCTTGATGCCAAAACCAATATGGTGGATTCTCCGTGTGTTCCATCACGTCCTCCTTTTTTATTGGGGTTATACTTCGGTTAATGTTCGTTGCGGGCGGAACATTTCCGTCCGCAACGGCTTACTGCTTCCTCAAGGTAGGCAATGCTCCTTTAAGTTCGTAACGCCACTTTGAGCCTGCGTTCTGCAAGGCGGTGTTCATGGCATCAACGGCTTTCTGCCAGGTAACGACAGAGCCGTCCACCTTCGTGGCTCCGGTGCTTTCCCTATTGTAGCCGATGCCTTGTTCATGATTGTTTTTCCAATAGCAGGCGGTCACGGTGGTGTAGTTATTTCCCAAAAAGCCGCCGATATGTACATAGCCAGTGCTACTACCCGTACTGGTTACGTTGCCCGTGGCATAGCAGGCAAGGAGGCTGCTTCCTGCGTTCATTCCCACCAGACCGCCGCCAGCGATATTCTTTTTGGGGGCTATTTCTAAGGTCACGTTGCCCGTGGCATAGCAAGCGGTCAGGGTGGCATTCGAATTCGTCTGACCTGCCACGCCGCCGACATCGACCATTCCCTTCACTGTGGCAGAGGAACTGCATCCGGTGATGGAACCGTCTATTTGAGCACCCACCACACCGCCGACATACACCGTGCCGCTGACGCTGCCCGACACCGAGCAGTTTTCAATGGTGCCCCAGCTATATCCTACCACGCCGCCAATACTGCCGCCATATATTTGATTGCTTGTTATCTGTACGCCCTCCATCACCACGTTCTTCACCGTACCAGCTCTATTGAGCCAGCCGAACAGACCCGCATATTCGTCATTTGTCGTAAAGGTCAGCCCCGTAATGGTATGGCCGCCACCGTCGAAGGTGCCTTTGTATGAGTTGTCGTAGTCTGTGCCTATCGGTGTCCAGTCTTTGCCTGTGAGGTCAATGTCTGTGTCGAGGGTAATGTTAATGTCGCTCTTACCTCCGTTCACTAATTCGGCTATATTCATCAGGCCATCGGCGGAGGTCACGGTGTAGCTGCCGTTGCTCTCTATGGTATAGCCCAGGTCTTTTGCCGCAGCGAGGGAGACGGTGTAGGTATATTCACCGCCCGCCTGCCAGTCGGTAGCATTCTTCATCTTATAAACGAAGGTTTTGCCGTTAGTGAAGGTGCAGGTGATGAAGGCCGTGCCAGCTGCCACACTTTGCGGGGCGACGATGGCGGTGTAGGTGTTGCTACCCTTGTCATACGGGACGATTATATCCGGGTTGTCGCCTTCGGTGGAGAGGCCCGTCAGCCGCACGGATGCCAGCCCCTCGGTGTAGTCCGTCAGAACGATGGTCACCCGCGCCGTGCGGTGGGTGAAGCGGAGCGTGGGGCTGCCGTAGGTCACCGTCTGCCCGTCGGCTACGATGAGGTCGCTGCCCTCAAAGTCTTTCTGGGCACTTTGGTTGGCTTTTACCTTTACCGCAGGCGGAGTTGTCTCGCCAGCGGTGTAGGGCCACCACGCCGTGACGGTGATGTCGTTGTGGTTGGTCCAGTAGTGCGGGTCGGTGGAGGTCAGCGTGGCGCTGGTGGGGTCGGCGGTGGAGGGCGTCACGTTGTACGTCTTCACCATGCCGTCCATCAGAACTGCCACGCTCTGCACACCCGTCCAATTGCCATCCGCGGGGGCACGGGTACCGGCGATGGCTGTCGCGGCGGGATTCAGCCCCGTGGCGGTGAAGACGATGGATGTGCCTTCCGCCCCTTCCGGTAGGAAGCCCGCTTCGTCCTGTGTGCAGGCGGCGAGTGAGAGGGCGAGCGCTGCAAGTGCAAAAAATCTTGTCTTCATTATATCTGTTATTTTATTACTCTGGTTCTTTCCGTTGCGGGCGTAACTTTTCCCCACGACGGTTTACTGCTTCCTCAAGGTGGGCAATGCTCCCTTAAGTTCGTAACGCCACTCTGAGCCTGCGTTCTGCAAGGCGGTGTTCATGGCATCAACGGCTTTCTGCCAGGTAACGACAGAGCCGTCCACCTTCGTGGCTCCGGTGCTTTCCCTATTGTAGCCGATGCCTTGTTCATGATTGTTTTTCCAATAGCAGGCGGTCACGGTGGTGTAGTTATTTCCCAAAAAGCCGCCGATATGTACATAGCCAGTGCTACTACCCGTACTGGTTACGTTGCCCGTGGCATAGCAGGCAAGGAGGCTG
>OBYK01000468.1_pt1 | contig 20193 bp, 18 predicted proteins | sample 1476721 | NCBI WGS metagenome assembly OBYK01 (sample SAMEA2580191, study PRJEB22360) | human gut metagenome | biome: human gut; feature: human-associated habitat; material: faeces | place: Denmark | collected 2008/2010
CTCGAGAACTCGCCGTCTGCCAGCACCTTGTTGGCCCAGTAGTGCGGAGCCTCCATGTCGAATCCGGGCACGTTTTGCTGCAGGTAATCGGCTGTGGTCGCCTCGAGCTTCATCAAGTCGCCCAGGCAGGCGTCGACGGGCGTGTCCGCCAAAATGATGGCGAGCAGCTGGGCATCGAGGACATACGCATCGGCGCGGACGATCTTGAGCAGCTCATCGCGCATATCGTCAAACAGGCGGTTGCGCGTCTGCTCAAACTCCTCGTCGCTGCCCATGTCTTCGATGCGATGGAGCTCGTCGAGCAGGTGGCGGTGGACGCCGGCATAGGACAGCAGCGCCTGGGCATGCTCGGTCTGCGCATACTTATGAGGGTTGACGCTCACATCGTTATGGACAAGCTCGCGTGCTGCATCGGTGAGTTTGGGGTGCGACGCAACGTAGGCGCGCTCCAAGTAGGCGGGGATGTAGACGCTCGGATCCATTAGAGGTCTCCTCCCTTAAACGGCAGGCCCTGCTCGGTCGCGCGCAGGATGCGCTCGTCGATCTGGGAGCGCACGATGTCGTTAGTGGCGACCCAGGCGGCAAAGCTGGCGTTGTCGGGGGCGCCCAGGCCCTCCTGCAGCACCGGCGTCGCTTCGGACAGGGCAAGGACAAGCTCGTCGGTGGAGCCTGTGCCAACGTTGACGCGGGCATAGATGCCATCGGGAAACTCAGTTTGGAAGTAGAGCGCCTCGGCCGCGTGCGGGCACGAGCGCACCAGAATGCGCAGGTAGTGCTCGGCGCCTTCGTAATCCAGTTCGCGCCAGGCAGCGCTCATCAGCGCGATGAGCGTCCACGGGTCCAGGTCGCGCTCCACGTCCTTGGGACGGCGGCGCAGCGGCGTGTTGGCAAGATAGGGCACGGAGTGGGCAGAGCGAAAACGCTTGAGCTCCTCGGCGGGGAATTCGAGCTTTGCCATGGCGAGCATCGCCGTGTGGCGGACGCCGGCGGGATCGTTGGGCGCAAAGTCCAAGCTGCGATTCGCGGCATCCAGTGACATGCGGTAGCGGCCGCTAATGAGGGCGCGCGATGCCAAGGCGGCAAGCCAGCGCAGGTAGGGACGGCGGGTCAGGTCGCCTGCGGCCTCACGCTCGTAGGGGTCCTGCGCCGAGGCAATCTTGAGCGCCAGATCGTGCTCCACCTCGTCGCACTTGGACACCAGATACTGTACGTATTCCTCGTTGGATTCGGCGGTGAGCGCCGTCAGCATGCGCTGCGCATCCCAGTTGCTCGGATCGAGTGCGGTCGCCTCGCGGAGCATGTTCTCGGCAGCGGCCTCTTCCTGCTCTGCCTGGGCGTCGTCGGGGATAAAGGGGATGCGGTAGTCGACGGCCTCGACGACCTTGGCAATTAAATGCCCGGCGCGATCGCGATCATGCACGATGAGCGGTGCAGGGTTGCGGGTGAATTGTTCCATCAGACGCTCTACGGCAGCACCGTCGGTGAGCGGGATATTGTCGCGGCGCAAGGCCTCAAGAACGAGGCGATGGCAATCCTCTTGAATGGGATCGAATGCCATGGGGCCTCCTTTGCTGCGGTTAGGGTTCAAATGTCTCTATATAAGGGTCTAGTTTACCCGCATGTGGCACACCGGGGGTGCCGCACTTGGACTTGCACCTTTGCACCACGAAGACGGATGTCGCACAAATGTCGGCACCTTGGACGACCGAGTGGTATCACGGTGCCGCAAACGGTCGATATTTGGCGGCGAACGGTATACGTTTTGGAGCGCCGCGATGCCGCCTGAGGCATATGGCCAACCTTGATAAAACGTTTGCCCAGCTTGGGACAATTACCGCAACGCAAGAGGTTCCAGGGATGGAAAAAACGTTTCATCATTGGTGGCTTTAGGTGAATAACTGACCAACCAGAACGGTAGAATAGAGCTTGTCTGAGCGTTGAGACGTTTAGACATCGCGCATTGTCATCGCCGGCAACGCGCAAAACGGTCCTAACGGAGCCAATCGGGTGCTCCGTTATATACGCAAGTCTAAGAGGGGCTTGTTTAGGAGGCACAGTATGGGACGTTTTACCAATCCTCGCGATCTGTACTTTGGTGAGGGCGCTCGTCACGAGGTGAAGAACCTCAAGGGCAAGAAGGCCATCATCGTTTCTGGCGGCAGCTCTATGCGCCGCGGCGGGTTCTTGCAGGACGTTGAGGCCGACCTCAAAGAGGCCGGCATGGAGGTCAAGCTGTTCGAGGGCGTCGAGTCCGATCCGTCCATCGAGACGGTCATGAAGGGCGCCGAGGCCATGCGCGAGTTCGAGCCCGACTGGATTATCGCCATCGGCGGCGGCTCGCCCATCGATGCCGCTAAGGCCATGTGGGTCTTCTACGAGTATCCCGAGGAGTCCTTCGATAACATCATCCAGCCGTTCAGCTTCCCCGAGCTGCGTCAGAAGGCTCATTTCTGCGCCATCTCCTCTACCTCCGGCACCGCTACCGAGGTCACCGCGTTCTCCGTCATTACCGACTACGCTAAGGGCATCAAGTACCCGCTGGCCGACTTCAACATCACCCCTGATGTCGCCATCGTCGACCCCGAGCTCACCTACACCATGCCCGCCAAGCTGTGCGCTCACACCGGCATGGATGCTCTGACCCACTGCATGGAGGCCTACGTTTCCACCTGCGCCTCTATGTTCACCGACGCCAACGCCCTGCACGGCATCCGCGAGATCGTCGAGTGGCTGCCCAAGTCCTATGCTGGCGACCATGAGGCCCGTCAGCACATGCACGAGGCTCAGTGCATCGCCGGTATCGCCTTCTCCTCGGGCCTGCTCGGCATCGTTCACTCCATGGCTCACAAGACCGGTGCTGCCTTCGAGAACGGCCACATCATCCACGGTGCCGCTAACGCCATGTACCTGGGCAAGGTCATCCAGTGGAACTCCAAGGACCCGCGTGCTGCTGAGCGTTACGCTTACGTGGCCAAGGAGATCCTGCACCTTCCCGGCGAGACCAACGAGGAGCTCATCGCTGCGCTCGTCCAGAAGATTCGCGACCTCAACGACCAGCTCAACATTCCGCAGTCCATCAAGGATTACGCGAATGGTGGCGTGAAGGTCGACGCCGAGAACCCGCAGATGGTTTCCGAGGAGGAGTTCCTCGCCAAGCTGCCCGAGATCGCTGCGAACGCCGAGACCGACGCCTGCACGCCCGAGAACCCGCGTGAGACCAAGGCTGCCGACTTCGAGAAGATCCTCAAGGCCTGCTACTACGACACCGACATCGATTTCTAATCGACTCTTGTTATCGTAACGAGGGGCTCCGCACGTATCCGTACGGAGCCCCTTTCATTTTTCTTTTAGAGAATGGGATAGTTATGGCTGCAATTTTCAATAGCCCCAGCAAGTACATCCAGGGCCCGGACGAGCTGGCCAAGCTCGGCTCTTATGTTGAGCCGCTTGGCGCTAAGGCCCTCGTTATCGTGACGCCTTCGGGCAAGAAGCGCGTCGGTGCCAAGATCGAGGGCGGCTTTGCCGAGGCTAAGGCCGAGCTGCTGTTTAAGGACTTTAACGGCGAGTGCTCCAAGGGCGAGGTCGATCGCCTGGTTGCGCTCGCTCGCGACAACGGTTGCGACATCATCGTCGGCGTCGGTGGCGGCAAGGTCCTCGACACCGCGAAGGCCGTCGCCTATTACCTGGAGTCCCCGGTTATCATTTGCCCCACCATTGCTTCGACCGATGCCCCGTGCTCGGCGCTTTCGGTGCTTTATACCGATGACGGCCAGTTCGACAAGTACCTCTTCCTTAAGGCAAACCCCAATATTGTCATTATGGATACGACGGTTATCGCGGCGAGCCCGGTGCGCCTGACGGTTTCCGGTATGGGCGATGCGCTCGCAACCTATTTCGAGGCCCAAGCAACGCACGATGCCGACGGCGGCACCTGCGCTGGCGGCAAGGGCGGCATGGCTGGTCTGGCGCTTGCCAAGCTCTGCTACGAGACGCTTATGACCGACGGCGTCAAGGCCAAGGTTGCGCTGGAGAAGGGAGCGTTGACGTCTGCCGTCGAGCATATCATCGAGGCCAATACGCTGCTTTCGGGCATTGGCTTTGAGAGCTCGGGCCTCGCTGCTGCTCATGCCATCCATAATGGCCTGACGATGCTGCCCGAATGCCACGGCATGTATCACGGCGAGAAGGTCGCCTTTGGCACTATCGTCCAGCTGGTACTCGAGGATGCTCCGACCGAGAAGCTCGAGGAAGTCTTGGGCTTCTGCATTGAGCTGGGCCTGCCGGTCACGATGAAGGAGCTTGGCGTTGCCGAGGTTACGCGCGAGCAGGCCATGGTCGTTGCCGAGGCCGCTTGCGCGCCCGAGGACACCATGTGCAACATGCCGTTTGAGGTGACGCCCGAGATGGTCGCCAACGCCATCCTGGGTGCCGACGCACTGGGTCACTACTATCTCATGGATGAGTAAATCAAGCTAAGGAGGGGGCAAAGCCGACAGAAGGCTTTGCCCCTTTTGCTATGGTGCAAAGGGTTCAGGTTACTTTGCACCAATTGTTGTTGATGAAAGGGCGGATTCTCGTATGGCGCTTCCCATGGTTTATGGCGGTCCCGGACGATATGTTCAGGGGCCGGGTGAGCTCTCGCGTCAGGGCAGGTATTTGTCATGGTTGGGCTGCGCTGCCTATGTCCTGTTTGACCAGGGCACCGAGGATCGGCTGTGCAGGCAGATCGTCGATGGATTTCTGGACGAAGATCTAAGCGAGCCGTTCTTTAAGATTTATGACGGTCCGTGTACGGAAGAGGCCGTTGTCGAAATGGCTAAGGAAGCCCAGGCTGAGTATTGCGACATGGTGGTGGGTATTGGCGGTGGCAAGATGCTCGATATCGCCAAGGCAGTAGCGTTTTATGCCGAGTTGCCGTTGTGCGTATGCCCCACGGCGGCTTCGATGGACGGTCCGTGCAGCGCGATTTCGGTGCTGTATCACGAGGATGGGTCGTTCGACCGCTACCTGATGCTCGAGAAGAATCCAGACCTGGTCGTGGTTGATACCAACGTGGTTGCGGCAGCACCACTGCGGATGACGGTCGCTGGTATGGGCGACGCACTGGCAACGTACTTCGAGGCGCGTTCGTGTGCCGCGGCGCACGGCGCTAACGAGCACGGTGGCGCGCCGGGACACTTGGCCTTGGTTACGGCTCGTGCCTGCTATGACACGCTCATGGAGTGCGGCGTCGCTGCCAAGCGCGATCTCAAAAAGGGCCGTATATCGCCGGCGGTTGAGCGCCTGATTGAGTGCAATATTCTGCTTTCGGGTGTTGGCTTTGAGAGTGGCGGCCTGGGGTTGGCACATGCCATCGCCAACGGTCTGACGATTCTGCCCGAGTGCAAGGCCATGCATGGTGAGGCCGTGACATTTGGTCTGGTGGTGCAGCTGCGCCTGGAGCGTGCGCCCGAGCTTGATCGGGTGCTCGAGTTTTGCCAGCGCGTTGGTCTGCCGACGACGCTCGAGGAGCTGGGCCTTGGCGAGATTTCCGATGCCGACCTGCAGGGTGTTGCAAATGCGGCCTTTAGAAACGAGCGTAACATAGCCAACGAGCAGGCCAAGGTGACCAAACAAAAGCTCGTGCAGCTCATGTGCGAGGCATAGTTTGGCGCTTGATTGACCTTGTGCAATCGAGGCGGCGATAGGCCATGGGCTATTTGCCGCAAAGGTGCTCCGCGTGTAATTTGCTCGAGGCACGGGCCGATGGCGTATCATTATTTCTTGCTTGTTTGCACTGCTCAGGGAGGGGCCGCGCATGGCGCAGGAACACGATCTGTTTGATGACATTATCGAGATCAGCAAGGGTTTCGACTTTCTTAAAAACCCGCTTGGCGGTGTGACCGACGCACTCGATCCGTCGGCGCCGCAGTGGAATCCTGCCGACTACAAGGAGCGTCCGCGCGGCAACACCATTCCGTGCCTGACCTGCAAAAACGAAAAGAGCGGCTGCACCGCGTGCATGGACGTGTGCCCGGTCAACGCTATCGAGGTCGAGGAAGACGCCATCGAGATCCTCGACTCCTGTCGCAAGTGCGGCCTGTGCGCCGCTGCCTGTCCGACCGAGGCGATCATCTCGCCGCGCCTGGCGCCCAAAAACCTGTATGACGATATCGTCTCTGCAGCTACGAGCCACGAGACCGCCTACGTCACCTGCACGCGCGCCCTCAAGCGCATGCCGCGCGAGAACGAGGTCGTCGTCGCCTGCGTGGGCGATATTACTGCCGAGACCTGGTTCTCGGTGCTGGCCGACTATCCCAACGTGAGCGTCTACCTGCCGCTGGGCGTGTGCGATAAGTGCCGCAACACCGGTGGCGAGGACATCCTGGGCGAGGCCATTGCTACCGCCGAGGAGTGGTCCGGCACGGGTATGGGCCTGGAGGTAGACCCCAAGAGCCTCAAGTGCCATAAGCGCCGCGAGTACGAGCGCAAGGAGTACATGGATAAGATTGCCCGTACCACGGGTCTAACCGTGACTAAGCTCAATCCGGCGACGGCGGCACTGGCCTCAGTGACGCAGAGGTTGAAGGCCCACCGTCACCAGATCACGCAGCTTGAGCGCACACTCAACACCATGTGCGGCACCACGACGACCAAGCGTCGCCGTTCGCTCACGCACGGGCGCCAGCTGGTGCTTTCGACGCTGCAAAACCATCCCGAGCTTGCCCAGAACATGCAGGTGAGCACGCCGGAGTGCGATTTTGACAAGTGCACGTCATGTGGCGAGTGTGTCAACGTATGCCCCACGTTTGCCTGCGATCTGGTGGGAAGCGGCCGCTTTGCGTTGGAGTCCACGTATTGCTTGGGCTGCGGCGCCTGCGTCAAGGTGTGCCCCGAGCATGCGCTCAAGTTGGTTGAGCACGACGCGTCCAATCTGGTCGTCGTCGATCCCGAAGCCGAGGAAAAGGCCGCCCAGAAGGCGAAGGCTCACGAAGAAGCTGAGAAGGTCAAGGCCGAGGCAAAGGCCAAGCTCGACAAGATGCTCGACCAGGTGGAGAAGCTCGCGGACTAGCCAAAAGAGCGTAAATGATGGCCGGTGAGACAGGTACTGCCCCACCGGCCAAAAAAGTTGCGGTGGAATAGTTCCTGTTTTGCCCTTAAGCTGGCCATTCTAGGAGCTATTCCACCGCAACTAATAGATGGTTAGTTCATGCTGCTTTGGTGGCCGGTTCGACCGGTACCGTTGCGCGTCACGGTTTCATGGAGCAAAAAGAACCCGGGGACCTGTTTGGTCTCGGTGTATTCCATAAGGATGCCGTCGGCGTTGTAGGTCTGCCCGCGTATAACGGCGAGTGCGTTAAAGTCGTCGAGATCGAGCACGCGCGCATCTTCGGGCGTGGGATGCTCAATCGTTACATCGCGTTTGCCCGTGGCAATCTTAATGCCAAGATCTTCTTCGAGGTAACGATAAATTGAATCGTTGACAATCTCGGGTGTCAGTCCCGGTACCTGTGAGCTTAGGTAATAGGAGTCGTCGGAGCACACGGCATGTCCGTTTGCATAACGGATGCGTTTGGCGCGCGTGAGCTCGCAGCCTTCGGGAAATCCGGTAATCTTGGAGAGTGCCTTGCTACAGACGAGGAGCTCAAAGACGGTGGTGACAGTCTTGAGCTCAAAGCCTCGGCTGGTCGCGATTTCCTTAAAGGTCTCGAGTCCGCCGCCGCCACGACTCTTCTCGTCACTGATGTTGCGAATGACGCGCATGCCTTTGCCTTGCTGGGGGAGCACGTAACCATCTGCCGCAAGCATCGAGATAGCGCGACGGACCGTCATGCGCGAACAGTCAAACAGCTGCGTGAGCTCAGTCTCCGAAGGCAGATAACTCTGATAGGCGTATGTGCCGTCGTCAATCGACTGCTTCACGTTGTCATAAATAGTTTGAAAGATGGCTCGCGCCATGACGGTCTCCTAGATGTGTGCGTGCGGACGGCAGGTGGGGAGCCGTCCGCACGGGCGTCGATCGAATTACCTACTGGGGTCAATTATATATTTGCCCATGGCGCGCAGTGCCGGGTCCGATAGGATGGCACCGAGCTCGTCGAGGGAAGCCACCTTGGCGACCATCGAGGATACGTCGAGCCTGCCGGAGTCGATGAGCTCGAGCGCGCGACGCTGGGTGTAAGGGTTGATGTAAGACGAGGTGAGCACGAGCTCCTTCTGGAAGACCTCGAAGGGCTTGACGGTGATTGTCTCATCGGGCTTGGTAAGTCCGAACATCATGACCGTAGCCTTGTGGCCGGCGATCTGGATGGCCTGCTCGATGGTGACGGGCTTGCCAACACACTCGATAACGACATCGACGTTGCCGACGCCTTCCTGCTCCAGGCGGGTGGGGACATCCTCGCGGATGGAGTCGATTGCCAGGTCGGCGCCGAGTTTGAGCGCAACCTCGCGCTTGCCCTCGACAGGCTCGAGCAAAACGACTTTGGTTGCACCAGCGTTTTTGGCAAGCTGCATCATGAGCAGACCGATCATGCCACCGCCGATAACGACAACTGTGCTGCCGGGCTTGATGTTGCACATATCGATGCCGTGCAGACAGCACGCCACGGGCTCGGTCATGGCACCCTGCTCGAAGCTGGTGTGTTCGCCCAACTTGTAGACTTGCTGCATATCGACGGAGCAGTACTCCGCAAAGCCGCCGTTAACGGTGGTGCCGTAGCCGGTCCTATGCGTTTTGCTCCTCGCAGTAGGGGTTGATTCCGTCACGGCAGGGTTCGCAGCAGCCGCAGGGATGGTTTGGGTCGATGCACACGCGATCGCCCGGCTTAAAACCGGTGACATCGCAGCCCACGGCCTCGATAACGCCCGCGAACTCATGGCCAAGGATCGTGGGCGGGGTAACGTCCGCTGCACCCTTGTCGCCTTCATAGATATGAACGTCGGTACCGCAGACGCCGCAAGCTTTGACGTTGATCAGAACGTCGCGCTTGCCCACGGTCGGCTTTGCCGATTCCTCGACTCTGAGGTCGTGCTTTCCATAGAAGACCGCGCTTTTCATGGTGACTCCTTAATGTGGCGGTGAATGTTGTAATGAAGTATAGGCATGTATACAGATATAGACAAGCATATCTAGACAAGTAGAAAAGAAATATGAATTGTGGCCATCAGCTATATCAGCTTTAGCAGGTAAAATAGTGGAGATATACCGTTTACGGCCAATAATCGACCGTTTGCCGAACACGGAAATCGTATTAACTTGTCTAGATAAGTGATATGATAATAATAGAAGCGCAAGAAGTCAGGGAAGCGGGCCCACCCGTCCTATTGCACGAGGTACACGCAAACGGCGCGTCTGCGGTCTCGAGTGAAGCCAAAACCGCAGTCGCTCCGAATGAAGAGAGGGGGATTCCCCGTCATGATGCAAAAGATACAACGTTTCGGCGGTGCAATGTACACGCCTGCAATTCTTTTCGCATTTTCCGGAATCGTCGTCGGCCTGGGTACGTTGTTTACCACCGAGGCGATCTTTGGCGAGATGGCCACTGCGGGCCATCTTTGGTTTGATTGCTGGAATGTGCTGCTCCAGGGTGGTTGGACGCTCTTTAACCAGATGCCGTTGCTGTTTTGCGTAGCGTTGCCAATCTCGCTCGCGAACAAGCAGAACGCTCGCTGCTGCATGGAGGCTTTGGCCATCTACCTTACCTTCAACTACTTTGTAAGCACAATCTTGGGGCAGTGGGGCCCTGTCTTTGGGGTCGACTACTCTGTCGAGGCGGGCAGCGGTACTGGTCTTGCCACTATCGCAAGCATCAAAACGCTTGATATGGGCATCATGGGTGCGCTTATCATTTCAGGTATTGCCACGATGCTTCACAACAAGTACTTCGACACCGAACTTCCTGAGTGGCTGGGCGTGTTCTCGGGCTCCGTGTTCATCTATATGATCGGTTTCTTCGTTATGGTTCCGGTCGCTCTTATCGCCTGCCTGGTATGGCCGCATGTTCAGGCTGCTATCGCTGCCTTCCAGGGATTCATCCTTTCCGCCGGTACGTTTGGCGTGGGCGTCTTTGCTTTCTTCGAGCGCGTGCTGATTCCTACAGGCCTGCACCACTTTATCTATACGCCGTTCTATTACGACAACGCGGCGGTCAACGGCGGCATCTTTGCTGCTTGGGCCAACATCCTGCCCCAACTGGCTGCCGATCCGAGCATTGCTCTTAAGGATGCCGCACCCTGGGCTGCCTATACCTGCCCTGGTTGGACTAAAGTCTTCGGCTCGCTTGGCGTCGCCATTGCGTTTTATATGACCGCCAAACCCGAGCGCAAGCAGCGCGTCAAGGCTCTGCTCATTCCCGTCACCCTTACCGCTATGCTTTGCGGTATTACCGAGCCGCTTGACTTCACCTTCCTGTTCATCGCGCCCGGCCTGTTCGTCGTCCACTGCGTGCTCGGAGCGCTTGGCTGCATGGCTCAAAACCTCCTTGGCGTCGTGGGTATCTTTGACGGAGGCATCATCTCGATGCTCTCGTGGGACTGGCTGCCCCTTTGGGCTGCACACGGTCTGCAGTACGCCATCTCCATCCTTGTCGGTCTGTGCTTTACCGCCCTTTGGGTCGTGGTCTTCCGTTTCCTGATCGTCAAGTTCGACTTTAAGACCCCCGGTCGCGAGGATGACGATGTTGAGGTCGAGCTCAAGTCCAAGGCCGACTACAAGCAAAAGCAGGGCGGTGCTGCTGGCAAATCGGTCGCCCAGAGTAAAGATGATGAGCGCTTGGTGCTTGCCGAGAAAATCCTCGATCTGCTCGGTGGCGCGGATAACATCATCGATGTAACTAACTGCGCTACCCGTCTGCGCGTTAACGTCAAGGACAAGGGCGTCGTTGCACCCGAGGCTTCCTTCAAGGCGATCGGTACGCATGGCTTGGTGGTCCAAGGTCAGTCAATCCAGGTCATCATCGGCCTTACCGTCCCGCAGGTTCGCGAGAAGTTCGAGAGTCTTCTGTAAACCATCGTCCATCGAAACAATCGGCCTTGCAGAGCCGGTATGCACCGCAAGGCCGATTCTAGAGATAAAAAACTCCACTTCTAGGTAACAATTCCAAACCGTACAGGCCGCGTGCGGGGATGGATTGAGCAAGCGGCCAGAATGAGGAGGACATCATGTCCAAGAAAAACTATGCCGTGACCATTGCCGGCGGTGGCTCTACCTTCACTCCGGGCATTGCCCTGATGCTGCTTGAGGAGCGCGACCGCTTCCCGGTCAACAAGGTGACCTTCTACGACAACAACGCCGAGCGCCAGGAGACCGTGGCTAAGGCCTGCGAGATCTACTTCCACGAGAACGCTCCCGAGGTTGAGTTTAACTACACCACCGACCCCGAAACCGCTTTTACCGGTACTGACTTCGTCCTCGCTCACATCCGCGTTGGACTGTACGCTATGCGTGAGCTCGACGAGAAGATTCCTCTCAAGTACGGCTGCGTTGGCCAAGAGACCTGCGGCGCCGGCGGTATCGCCTACGGCATGCGTTCCATCGGTGGCGTCATCGAGATCCTCGACTACATGGAGAAGTACAGCCCCAACGCTTGGATGCTCAACTACTCCAACCCCGCGGCCATCGTCGCCGAGGCCTGCCGCGTGCTGCGCCCCAACAGCCGCATCATCAACATCTGCGACATGCCGATCGACCTTATGGATAAGATGAGCCGTATGTGCGGCATCAAGGATCGTCGCGAGCTGCAGTATAGCTACTACGGCCTCAACCACTTTGGTTGGTGGAGCAAAATCTACGACAAGGAGGGCAACGACCTCATGCCGCAGATTAAGGAGCACATGGCTAAGAACGGCTACCTGGACGGCATCGAGCACGAGGCCGGTAAGGAGCAGCATGTCGAGGAGAGCTGGATTCACACCTTCGGCAAGGCCAAGGATGTCTATGCTGTCGATCCCGAGACGATTCCCAATACCTACCTCAAGTATTACCTGTACCCGGACTATGTCGTCGAGACGTCTGACCCCAACTACACTCGCGCCAATGAGGTTATGGACGGCCGCGAGAAGAAGGTCTTTGGCGCTTGCCGCGACATCATCGCCAAGGGTACGGCTAAAGACGGCGGCTTTGAGCCAGATGTACATGCCAACTACATCGTCGACCTTGCCTGCGCACTGGCCGAGAATACGCTCGAGCGCTTCCTACTGATCGTCCCCAACGATGGCGCTGTGCCCAACTTCGACCCGACGGCCATGGTCGAGGTGCCTTGCATCGTCGGTTCCAACGGCTTTGAGAAGATTTGCCAGGGCCCGATTCCGCAGTTCCAGAAGGGCCTGATGGAGCAGCAGGTTTCCGTCGAGAAGCTCGTTGTCCAGGCTTGGGTCGAGGGCAGCTACCAGAAGCTCTGGCAGGCACTCACGCTCTCCAAGACCATTCCTTCGGCGAGCGTTGCCAAGCAGATTCTGGACGAGCTTATCGAGGCCAACAAGGATTTCTGGCCCGAGCTTAAGTAAGGACTGCTGTCTCGAATTCTCACGCATCTCTGCTTCATTTGCGCCGCCGCGGTGTCCGGATTCGCCCGGATGCTGCGACGGCGCTATACTTATGCAGTTTGAAGTACCTGTACCAAAAGGAGCTGTCGTGTCCCTTTCCATCGGTATCGTGGGCCTGCCCAACGTGGGCAAGTCGACGCTGTTCACCGCGCTTACCAAAAAGACCGGCCTTGCCGCCAACTACCCGTTCGCCACGATCGACCCCAACGTGGGTATCGTTGACGTGCCCGATAGCCGCCTGCAAAAGCTCGCCGATATTGTCAACCCGGGCCGCATTGTGCCGGCGACGGTCGAGTTCGTCGACATCGCAGGCCTGGTGAAGGGCGCCAACGAGGGCGAGGGCCTGGGCAACCAGTTCCTGGCCAACATTCGCGAGACCGACGCCATCTGCGAGGTCGTGCGCTACTTTAAGGACCCCAACGTTATGCGCGAGGTGGGCCGCACGGGCGAGTTTGTCGACCCCGCCAGTGACGCCGACACCATCATGACCGAGCTTATCCTGGCCGACATGGGCACGCTCGAGAAGCAGCTGCCTAAGCTCGAGAAGGAGGCCAAGCGCGACAAGGAGCTCATGCCCAAGTTTGAGGTCGCCAAGCGCCTGCTTGCCTGGCTCAACGAGGGTAAGCGCGCCGCGTCCATGGAGATGACCGACGAGGAGCGCGCCGCCGCCAAGGGCCTGTTCCTGCTCACCATGAAGCCCATCCTGTATGTGGCCAACGTAGACGAGGACATGCTCAACGAGGACCTGGCGCCCATCGATGGCGTCAAGCCACTGCCGATCTGCGCCAAGATCGAGGCCGAGCTTTCCGAGCTCGATCCCGAGGACGCGGCCGACTACCTGGAGAGCCTGGGCCTGGAGCAGCCCGGTCTGGACGTGCTTGCGCAGGCTGCCTACAAGCTGCTTGGCCTGCAGTCGTTCTTTACGGCTGGCGAGATGGAGGTCAAGGCCTGGACGGTGCGTCAGGGCGCGACCGCCCCGCAGGCCGCCGGTGTCATCCACACCGACTTTGAGCGCGGCTTTATTAAGGCCGAGGTTATTGGCTACGACGACTACATCGAGCTCGGCGGTGAGCAGGGTGCCAAGGCTGCCGGCAAGCTGCGTATTGAGGGCAAGGACTATGTCATGGCCGATGGCGACGTCGTGCACTTCCGCTTTAACGTGTAAGGACGACGCATATGTTTAAGTATGGCAAAAAAGCCGGCTATATGGGAATTGCGCTGCTCGTACTTGCGGTGATTCCGCTGGTGGTCGCAGCGTGTGTTATCCCCAACATTGGTCCCGAGGTGGCAACGAAGTTTAATGCCGCTGGCGAGGTGACGCGCTGGGGCAAGAGCTACGAGCTGCTGGCGCTGCCGGGGCTCAACCTGCTGCTGAGCGTGGCGACGTACTTTACGGCAGGACGCCAGGCTAAAAACAATGATGACTCCGCCGCCATGGCGCGCATCGTGTGCGAGCGCTACCTGCGCAACGGTTGCATCACGGGTGTGTTCCTCAACGTGATCAACGTTTACTTTATGTACTCGGCGATTACCGGAACGGGCTTTGGCTTTGGTTTCTAGCTTGTCCTTTTAGGCAACGAGCCTGCACGCATATTCAATGGCTGCTGCTAGGCCGCCGCTCGATCGTGGTTTAAAGACTATGTCGGCGGCGGCCTCGTTTTCGTACCCGGCGCCGCGGAGGGCGAGTGCGCTACCGGCTTCCAGGAGAAGAGGCAGGCCGCGTTGGCTGGTTGCGATTACGGCAGCCTGATTGAGCGAGCAGCTGTGCGCTTGGCATTGGATGGCAAGTTCACCTTGCGCCGGGCAAGGGACCAGAACGGCGGCGACGCGACTTGATAACAATGCAAATGCCGTGCGCTCATCGGGCGAAAGGTATTCAGCTTCAACGACGACGAGCTTGGGCGGTGCGCTGTTTGTGCGAAGCGTGGCTCGGTACATGCGGACCGAAGAACCCGACATAGAAAACTCCTGTGTATTCGGCAAAACGTAAACTATAGTTTACGTTTATGTTCGGCTCCATTTCAAACTCGGCTGCATGGACGAACGTGCGAAACAGATTCTTGGCAGGCGGGTCGAAGAGACGCGCAGAGACCTTGGTATCTCCAAGGTTGATTTTTGTGTGGCGACAGGAATCAGCCGACCCTACCTCGACCGAATCGAAGATGGGACGGCAAATTTCACGCTCAAGGTTCTATTTAAGATCGCGCCTGCACTCGGCATGACGGTGTCAGAGCTTCTCGAGGGCATCGAATAGGGAATACCCGTCGACAACTGAATTACGCCATCGGGATGCGGTCGTGGTTGACTTGGCTGTAGAACAGCCGCTGGATCTCGGCGGCATCGCGTGACTGGCCGAGAGCCCACATGGTCTTGGCCACGAGCGTCTCGGTGGTCATGTCGTCGCCGCGCAGAATGCCCGGATGGTCGGCGTAGGCACGGCCGACCTCGTAAACACCCAGGTCGAGGCCCTCTTCGGGGACCTGTGTGGTCATAACGACGGTGCGGCCCGAATCGACCCAGCGGAAAATTGCCTCTTGGAACGACTCGCCCGACTCACCAAACTCGGGGATACCGCCAATGCCAAAGGTCTCAAGGATTACAGCGTCGTAGCTATCGGCAAGGGCGTCGAGGATGCCCGGGTTTACGCCGGGCGTGAGCTTGAGTACAAATACGCGCGGGTCGATACTGTCGTAGAAACGCACTGGCTTTTCGCCCTGATGCGTGCCGTGAAGCCCGTTGCGCACGATGCGGTCGTTGCGGATATAGGCGATGGGCGGATAGTTGACGCTAATGAACGCGTTAAAGCTCATGGTGCGCTGTTTGCGGGCGCGCGTGCCGGCAATGGCGACGCCGCCAAACACGATCGAGACGTCGTGCGAGTGTTCGTCGAGCGCATAGAGCAGGCTCTGGTACAGGTTGAGTTTGGCGTCAGTAAAGGGATTGCCCATGGGCTTTTGCGAGCCGGTGAGCACGATGGGCTTGGGGCTATCCTGAATCAGATAGGAAAGCGCCGCCGCGGTGTAGCTCATGGTGTCGGTGCCGTGCAGAATCACGAAGCCGTCGTGGTCGGCATAACCCTCGACGATGACGTCGCGGATACGCATCCAGTCACTGGGGCGCATATTGGTGCTGTCGATGTTCATGGGCTGCACGACGTCGAGCTCGCAGAGGCCCGAGATCTCGGGGACGCTCTGGGCGAGCTCCTCACCGGTCAGGGCGGGGGAGAGGCCGTTGCCGTCCTCGGTCGATGCGATGGTGCCGCCCGTGGCGATGAGAAGGATGCGCTTCATGCTGGTATTCCTATCGTATTTGCCGCCGCAGAGGCGGAGTCGTTCGGCAGTATTGTGGCACAGGGCGTCCAATGTTCAAACGTATTACATCATCTGTAACGTTTGGTAACACTTCAATCGCCGTCAAATAGGGCCCAGGTCGTGCGTTTGCCGTGCGCTGATGGCTGCGAGGGACGAGAACCCCCATATAACGTGTACACTATGAAAGTTATTTTCGTTCATTCACGCGGGTGGGCACCGGCTCCCCGCCAACAAGAGGGGGAAACCATGGATCAAAAGGCTTCCGCAAAGGTCCTCGTACTCGACTTTGGTGCGCAGTACGGTCAGCTCATTGCCCGTCGCGTCCGCGACCTCAACGTGTATTCCGAGATCGTTCCCTGCGACATCTCGGCCGATGAGATTCGCGAGATGAACGCCTCTGCGCTCATCCTTTCCGGCGGCCCGGCTTCTGTGTATGCCGAGGACGCTCCGTCCATCGATCCCGCCATCTTTGACCTTGGCCTTCCCGTCCTGGGCTTTTGCTACGGCCATCAGATCACGGCCGTGACGCTCGGCGGCAAGGTCGGCCACTCCGAGGTGGGCGAGTACGGCCGCGCCACCATCACGCGCACGGCTGGTGCCAAGCTCTTTAACTCCACGCCTATGGAGCAGACCGTGTGGATGAGCCACCGTGACGCCGTGTCCGAGGTACCTGAGGGCTTTACCGTTACCGCCAGCACCGACGTGTGCCCGGTTGCCGCCATGGAGTGCGTCGAGCGCAAGATCTTCACTACGCAGTTCCACCCCGAGGTCAAGCACTCCGAGTACGGTCAGCAGCTGCTGAGCAACTTCCTGTTTGAGATCTGCGGTCTGGAGCCCAACTGGAGCATGGACAACCTGGTCGAGACCATGACGGCCGAGTTCCGCGAGAAGGTCGGCGACGACCGCGTGATTCTGGCCCTGTCCGGTGGCGTTGACTCCTCCGTCGTGGCTGCGCTGGGCGCTCGTGCCGTGGGCAAGCAGATGACCTGCGTGTTCATCAACCACGGCCTGCTGCGCAAGGGCGAGCCCGAGCAGGTGGAGGAGGTCTTCACCAAGCAGTTTGACGTCGACTTTATCCACGTCCATGCCGAGGACCGTTATGCCGAGCTTCTAGCCGGCGTGACCGAGCCCGAGGAGAAGCGCCGCATCATCGGTACGCAGTTCTGGAAAGAGTTCTTCGCCGTGGCGCAGCAGCTCGAGACCGACGGCAAGCCTGTCAAGTATCTGGCTCAGGGCACCATCTACCCCGACATCATCGAGTCCGGCGCTCGCAAGACGGGCGGCAAGACGGCCACCATCAAGAGCCACCACAACCTGATCCCGTTCCCCGAGGGCGTACACTTCGACCTTATTGAGCCGCTCGATCACTTCTTTAAGGACGAGGTCCGCGCGCTTGGTCTGGCGCTTGGCCTGCCGGGTCACATCGTGTTCCGTCAGCCTTTCCCGGGCCCGGGTCTGGCTATCCGTATCATCGGCGCGGTCGATAAGGAGAAACTCGAGATTCTCAAGAACGCCGACGCCATCGTGCGCGAGGAACTCGACGCCTACAACCAGCGTCTGTTTGAGCAGACCGGCGAGCGCAACTCCGAGCACAGCTGCTGGCAGTACTTTGCGGTCCTGCCCGACATCAAGTCCGTCGGCGTTATGGGTGACGAGCGCACCTATCAGCGTCCGATCATCCTGCGCGCCGTCGAGTCCAACGACGCCATGACCGCCGACTGGGCCAAGCTACCCTACGACGTGCTGGCGAGGATCTCCGGCCGCATCGTCGCCGAGGTCCCCGGCGCCAACCGCGTCTGCTACGACATCACGAGCAAGCCCCCCGCGACCATCGAGTGGGAATAGCGAGAAACGGCACCGTCCAAGCCCCTGACCTGCGGAAAGGTTAGGGGCTTTTATTTTTTGGCAACCTCTGTGCAACCTTTGCGGTTTCGCGTCCCGTGAACAGGGGACGTAGCACTGTTCACGTCTGGGCCCATGTCGGCACCGATCAATGTCCGCGCTGCTTCTGTTTGCGCTTCAGCTTCCGCTGCTCGAAGCGCGTCGCCCGGAGTTCCTCGTCAGAGGAGAGCTGACCGTTCCTCGTGAAACCGCGAGACCAGCTATATCCGCTTGCTGCGGGCTTGCTTGAGCCAGTTCTTCTTGAAAGAGCCGATACCGCCGAAGAACTTGTTGTACGTCTCACCGTTCTCCTTGGCCTCGTACTTGACCAAGGCAAGTTCGATAGTGCAGAGGTAATCCGCCACTCGTTCGAGGCGGTAGTCGGTCATCGAGGTCTTGCGGCGTCGGACGACCCCTTTTGAGAGGACCTTGCCCACTGAGCGGTCGAGCGCTTGCTTGACGATGTCCTGACCGTTGTCGTAATAGACCTTCACATCGTCGAAGGACTGGAAGAAGTCCTAGTGCTCTACCATGGCGGAGGAGATGTCGCCCCCTCCATGCGCTCCATTAGCCTTGCCGAGTCTTCGAACTGGCTGCGGCGGTAGACGAACGTGATATAGGAGATGGGAAGCTTGCGTGCAAACGAGGAGAAGTAGGCGAGCATGGCCTTGCGCTGCTCGAGGCCAAGAAACTCGTAGTCCTTGTGCCCGTTCATGAGGGGCTTGGAGTGGAACGTGATGTTGGGGAGGTCGGCCCTGGTAAGTTTGGCCTCATGGCCCGTGACCGCTTCGGAGATGCTGTCTGCCTGGTCGTGAAAGACCGGTGTGAGCAGGTAGTAGCGAGCCTTGCCGCCGCGGTCACCGCTCTCGTCGACAAAGATGCTGAGCTCCTTGGTCAATGGGGATTCCTAGTGGAATGGATAAAAAAGCCGGGGGACTCCCCCGGCACTTGGAGGTAGCTTAATGAGCCATCAACAACCTTATAGCCTGTGCTGGCGGTGAGCGCAAGAGTGGAACGGGATGAAACTGCTGTTGATAGTGCCCCTTAAATAGATTCGCAGCTTCTTCAAGATTACGGAACACGAGAATTGATCGTCGGAGCTGGCTTGCGATAACAACCGAAGCTTGCCTTTGTCTGTACGAACCTGATTCAGAGGCGCAGTGACGTCATCCACGAGGGCGTACCTGAGCTCCTTTCGTCTCGGGGCTCCCTCGCGTGCCCGGCCGCGGGCGGCTCCCGGGGCGGTCGCGGCCGTCATCTCCTGCCGCTCCTCGACTCGATATAGGCGTCCACTGACGCCCTCGAAACCAGGAGCTTCCTTCCGAGCCTGTACGAGTCGATCTCTCCCGACCAGATGAGGCCGTACGCCTTGTTTCTGCTCGCCCTCATGTACTCCTGCATCTCGATCACCGTCATCCACTCGTCGCGGCCCCGGTTGTCCTCGGGCACGGCGCATTTCGTAGCGTGCGCCATGGTTCCTCCAATCTTTCCGCGCGATGCGCCTGCGCGGTCTCGTGTGCGTTTTCGCCTGCGCGACGATTGGACCGCCTGATTGCGGCTGGTACGCGCGGCGGAAGCGGGGATGGGTCGAGCTGGTCGGGCCTTCACGAAACGGCCATGAGCCGTACGCCTTAGCTGGCAGCTAAGGCCCTGAAAAGTAAAAGGCGCCCATGCGGGCGCCTGCCTAGGATCGAAGATTGTTCGGCTGTGGTCGGAATGCTCCTCTTCCGCGGTGCTGTCGTCCGGGGTCCGGCATCTGTCGTTCGCCTCTTTTGTCGTGTTTGGTGTTGCGTGTTCTGCGAGCGACCTTGTGCAGACTTTTCAGCTCGTTGCCACAGGTGCACCCGGGTAAATGGTACCCATCCGCTGGGACACGGCCTACTGAAAGAGTCGATTGCGCGACGAGGAGATAGGCCGCGAAACGTCTGTAGGAGTCCTCTGACGGGCAGTGCTCTATACGGCAGGCCTCCGCCGAGGCGGTCTCGGCGTCCACGCCTGACTCGACGAGCGGCCGCTCGAAGAAGCGATGATGTTCGAGCGTCGCCGACGCGCCACGCTCGCGTTCATCTGTAAGGCGTACGTCGTGGTCGAACATGCTCCGGCACCCAGTAATCGCAATCCAGACCCTCCACAGCGCACCTCCCGGACGGTTTCATCAATCGCCGCTCAGGTTACACGCCCGTCCCAAACTCCCGCCCATGCCGCCATCCATGCGCGCGCCAATGCCGTCCCTATAGCCGCTTCCCATACTGCTCGTGTGGCTGAGGTCTGCAGCGACGCAAGCAGGCGGCTCGCGCCAAGGTCGCTTGCCCGTCGCGCCGCCAGAGTCGGCGCTCCTGTTCCGCAAGCCAGCCCGGTCGCCACGCAAGATCCCGCCCGCATCGAACCACACGGCGGCGCCCGGCCCATCTTGCTCCACGCTCCGGCAGCCCGCAAGCGGTCTGCCTCCGCAGCTGCGGGTGCCAGCGTTCCGCTG
>OBYK01000477.1_pt1 | contig 19885 bp, 14 predicted proteins | sample 1476721 | NCBI WGS metagenome assembly OBYK01 (sample SAMEA2580191, study PRJEB22360) | human gut metagenome | biome: human gut; feature: human-associated habitat; material: faeces | place: Denmark | collected 2008/2010
AGAGGACGGGGCCGGAGACGGCTAAATCAATTTGCGAAAGAATCTTGACGGTACCATTGCTCTGGGCAGGTCGTCCGCAAATATAGCTTGCACGGCCTGCCCATGCTCAACGATCGACTACTCGACAAACTTGATTCGAAGATCAGACTGATACTAGTGGAGCTGGCAAATGTAAAAAACACTGGGGCTCATTTCGGCACCAGTGCACAGGCGCAATAACGGCAGCGTCGTATCGCAATATTCAACGGTGCTCAAGCGAACAAATACCCGGCCTCGCGATTTGTGGACGCCACTATCAAAATGACTATCTAGCGAAAGCACGCTTAGTCATAGAGCTTAATAGTTGTTTCATATATAAATATGATTCGGTTTTCCGAAACACAATCCAAAAATATAAATTTATCGCTGCAACAGAAATAACCAATCTAATTACAAAACCCAACAGCGACTCTGGAATGTATGAAAACAAGATATGAAACCCGATTGCGGGTATAAGAGATACTAAAAACCAACCTAAATAGCATTTAAAATAATCAACACAGTTACAGTGAAATAAATATTTGTACAAAACAACGCCCTCACGCCAAGCACTTGTAAAAAGCGTGCTAAGAAAAGTGCCGATGAAAACGCCAACAATACCAACATGAATGACGGCATAGACGGAGATCACCAGATTCAAAACAGCCTGAATTAAAGGTCTGATTTTATCTTTGACAAACAAGCCAGAAGCATTTACGAACCCAACGTTAATAATTCTTGAAGAATTCCAGAAAAAATGGAGAGAAAGAATCGTAACGACAGCCTGATCCAATAAGTATTTATCCCCAATCCAAATCTTAATAAAAGAATTAATCAACAGATAGAAACACAAAGCGCAGAATGACGCAGCCCAGATATTAATAAATCGAAGCCGTTGATACAACTTAAGTTTTTCAGAATCCCCCGCATCTATCAAGGCGTTTCCAATTGTCGGAACAAAGCTACCGAAAACTTTATTTAAAAACAAATCTAATGCAGATGAAATCAGCTGATAATTTGAATATAAACCGACTGTCCCCACGCCAATAAAAGAAGAGAGAATAATGCTGTCAGTGCTGTTTAGAACAACTCCTCCGATTTTGTGGCACATTAATGCGCCAGTCTCTTTAAAAATGCGAATCTTGTTAGCGTTGCTAAGCCTTGCATCCCTGAACGCGATAATGTCTGGATATTGCCTAGCGCTATAGCAAGACAGGCCAAAGTTGTAAACAAGGGAAATTAAAATTCCAGCAGCAAGAACAAAAGTGTAATTTGCAGTTACTATCAATAATAAAATTTTAATTACGTTTAAACATATATTATAGATAGAGTTAGCAGCGGAAATTACATAACCCTTTTGATCGGCATTGAGTAGCGATTGCCTGTAAACGCACAAGTAACTCGTTACACTTTGAAATACGAAAAGCCAATAGATTACGCTAAGATTTACATCATCCGGAATATTACCGGGATCAGCGATAACAGAATCGATAAACGGAAAAAAGCAAGCTCCAAGAAGCAGGGTAATTAAAGCAATTGCTCGGTAGACACCTTTATAGAAATTGAGCAGCTTTGCGCATTCCTCATCATCACATTCTTTAATTGGCTTATACATATTAAACGCAATAACAGAGCCGATACCAAGCTCGGTCAGAGAAAACACCTGCAATATATTTGTAAATAGCGCCGATATTCCCAAATAGTTGGCATTCAGTACATACAAAAATACTGTTCGAAATATAAACGCACCAACATAAGATGCGAGTTGTTCACCCACCCCAGTCAATGAGGCGAGGAGCGCATTTTTGATTCTAGAGTTTTTGTTTGCCATCTATATAAACTCATCCTTTATTTCTTCTGAAAACCTTGCGATAGACGACCTTTAAATAATGCTTCATCAGTTCCGCATTGTGATACCTATTCAGAATCCTTTTTTGCATCTTAACGAGGCCTGGATTTCGCTGAAAGAGAAAGGATGCACCGGTATGGGTTAAATCAACGATAGCGGATTCCATTTTCCTTAAATTATTGACATTCATTGAGAGAGATCCGCTAGCCTGCCCAAAATGCATAGCAAGAGAGCTATCCGAACCCCAAACTCTTTTATTGTCATATGGATGGGGTGGGACAAAAGTTGACAACCCGTATTGCAATGCCTTAGCAGAAAGAGTCATGTCTTCCGCTGCAACTTTATACTGTTGCAATTGCTCGGTATTTTCGAACATATAATCAAGGGCTTTTCTTGGAAGGAACCAAGAGTGACCAACAAAATCAACTTCCATTAGCTGCTCGTTGGGTTCAGCCCAACCGACTCGATAGTATGAATGCTTGTCAATCGGATACCCACTTGAATTCTCGAGCACTATTCCAATCGTGCCGAAAATTCCCTCGTGTTGCATCATTTCAAAATGACAGCTTTCCAGCCAACAATCCCCTGGAATAGTATCATCGTCAAAGAGGCATACATATTTTGAGTTACATTCTCTTGCATAATCAAATCGGCCCCAAACTCCCCTATTGCATTTCGCAATACAGCAATCATCAAATGACGACAAAAACTCATCATTCAAATCAATGGAGTAGAAACCGTCAATGGCGTCCTTGAAAAGCCTGATCTCACGTGGCCTTAATGTCTGCTTATTAATTGCAGCCAATTGAGCAGTCAGCGATTCTGGTTTCTTATATGTAGTTAAAACAACGGACACATCAAAATCCACTGTATTCGGGTCAAACATCCAACAGTTTCGTTTTGAATAAACAGTGCCCGGCTTTGAATATGGCCTAGTGTCCGATCCATGAATATAAATATCAATTGAAGAACCAAAATCAATGTAACAGTTATTAGGATTGTGTTTGTAAAGCTCCGCAATTATCGGTTCAGCCATAGGACCCGCCGAAACAACATAAAGCAAATTGTCTCGGCTTCCATATTCAGTAATAATTCTAGATACTATCGATCCACATTCCTCTTCCCAGCAGGAAACACAGTCATCCCCCACCGCGTAGTACTTCAGAACATTCAAATTACCAATTCGATTATTTTTTCCAGCATGATTTGCAATTACAATTGCATCTCGAGTTAATGTCAGAAAATCAGACTTGAATGACTGGTAATTCGAATTCACAAACAAGTTAGCAAAGGTAATTTGCTTACTGGCAATTCGAGTTGAATACCAGTAATACGCGGGTCTATCACAGCACGGACATGATATCCCGTAATACACGTTGTCGTCAGTGAAATTAAGACTCTCTCGGAGCGCAACAGCCAAAGGAGACTCCCCCTCGGAAGACCAGCCTTCCTGCGCTACAACCTTTTCGCCGGTCATAATGGCACGTTCGCCATCCCCATAGCGCAATACCGTTATGTTGTCTCCATTAACAATTCTGGAAAATATCTTTTTATACTCGTTTTGAAGAAAAATCTTATCCATGACGAAACCAATTCACTATCAATTAGTCACCTATAACGGCTTTGACAATTACATTTAAACTCTCGCCGTATCCAGTTCCAGGAACAGCCCATCGTCCATTAAGGTCAGTTGTCTTCGGGGCACAACCCCTAGAGACAAAATCAAAACGAGGGTCAACACGCGGATTATTCAACGGTTCAGTCGAAGCATACGCCTTCAAATGCTGGGCTTGGGCTCTAAGACCTTCCCTAACGTTTGCGAAAGTATAGCCAGGATGTCCGGGGCCAGTTGCTCCAATACCACCGAAATTGCATTGGTCTGCTTTCACCAAATTGCCAAATTTGAGATACCCAGTCTCTTTCATCACCTGAGCATATAAGACCTCGGGACAAACCCCTTCAGACACAGCTTCTTCATAGAGGATCCTGCAGAACTCTTTAACCGTAGCAGCCCCTTTATTTTTATAAACAGAGACCGGGTAAGCCTGCTCCCCTACAGTTCTTGCATAATGAGCCGCAGCATCTTCATATGAAGAAAAAGCGGGGGACATGATATAGCCTTCAAAGCCCGTCATGCTTGACCCATCCCGCCCCTCTTTTAATCCATACTTTAGGAAATGAGTATAGTAAGCCTTCAAATCATTACCGAAAGCCTTGCGAAGATCAATATAGCGAGTTTTATAGCCATAAACATCGAACGCCTCGTTGCCGCGGCGGCCCTCGGCCATTCCACACCTGACGAAGTGGCGAAGGATCGCCGCGTCGTCAACAAGAGCGCCGCACTCGCTCTTCTTCGTATATGCGGAAAGCACGTCCGGGCTGCTGGCGATATAGTAGCTGAAATCGTAGACCGGGGCGTAGTCCACGCCGTCGAGAGACATGCGGGCAGCCTTTAGCGAGTCGCAGCCGTTGGCATGGCGTCCCTCGGCCCTGCCGTAACGCAGGTAGTGCCCGTAGAGCTTGGCCGTATCAGTGCCATAGGCGGAGCGGAGGTCGGGGTACTCGTTGTAGTAGCTGCGGACGTCGAACGCCTCGTTGCCGCGGCGGCCCTCGGCCATTCCATACCTGACGAAGTGGCGCAAGGCCGCATTGTCGTCAACCAAGGTTACGCCCGTGCCAGTTGCCTTAACAAAGGCCTTCTTAAGATCGCTGTTGTGATCAAGATAGAAGTTTAAATCATAAACAGGCGAATAATCGACGCCAGCAATAGTGACGATGGCGTCTTTTATCGAAGTAGTTCCCGTGCCATGTCTTCCCTCGTTTTTACCCCACTTCATATAGTGAATATAGTATTTAGAAATGTTAGTGCCGTAAGCCGACCTGAGATCTGCATACTCGTTGTAGTAGCTCTGGACGTCGAACGCCTCGTTGCCTCGGCGACCCTCCGCCATGCCATAGTTAATAAAATGTTGGAGGGCCTTGTCCTTATCGTTGTTGGCCCATTTAGCAACATCAGGATTATTCTTTAGGTAATAGTCAGCATCAAATACAGCGGAGTAATCCATCCAACTAGAACGCGGGAATTGAGCAATAATCGCATCGGCGTCAGCTTCCCCCAGGCGCTTGCAGCCAGCATCGCTAAAGTATTTCCAAACGTCACCCGAGTTAGAAATAAAGCCATGCTCGATCAAGATGCCAGGAATCCCCTGCTCGCGAGCACAGCGAATAACGGCAAATTCGTCACCAACCTTCATCTGAATCACGCCACGATAGGTCAAGCCAAGCGCAGACAAATTATTCATTACTTTTTGGGCAAGCTCGACAGAGGCTTTCGTATAGCTCGTGCCATTGGCCGTAGGCGCGTAAACCTCGGCACCGTGTGCCGCAGAACTACCAGAGTTAATATGAAAACTCACAAAAGCTTGCGCGCCCTGCTTTACGCATCGCTGAACGCGGTACAGAAAATCGTTGCTGCCATAAGATCCACTTTGCCCTCGAGACAGCACGACCTTAAAACCATATCGCTCCAGCTTGGCCTTACAGGCAACAGCAATCTTCCAAGTAAGATCCGCCTCGCTCTTCCCATTACCTTGGGCGCCGGGATCAACGCCGCCATGACCAGGATCAAGAGCAATAACATACGCGCCGTTCACAGCAGTATCGGCAAGAGAGAGAGATTGCACCCCATTTGAAGCGGTAAGTGCGTCGCCAATCGTGGCAGCCTGAATCGCATTGCCAGAATCATCTGAATAATAAACAGACGAATTAACACTGCCTTCGGCTAGGCCGTCGTCCACAGCGGCATTCGCATCAATGTCGAACGCATATCCACATTGCATCAAATCGACACTGTGCTCCGCTGCATCGCCCTGCAGATGATAGGAGATCGAAATCAAATCATATCCGCACTCGGCATAATCCTTACCGAACTGAAATGCAGCAGCATTGCCACTGACGGCCGTCGCACTAACAGAAAGGGAGTGCCCAGTTGTGGATTCCAATTCAAGAGTCGCATCTGTGAGTGCATCAGAATCGTTAGGGGTAGCAAAAGCAATCACCTGGTCCACACCGACTGGAAGCTGCGGATAGGCGATATAGAGATACTGATACGATTCTTCCGACACTTCGCCGCCCTCTTCCGTTTCAACGGAAGCAGCATTATCTTCTACAGCAAAATCATCAGCCTTATCCTGATCATCGGAGGCAGATGATCCGGAACCGCTTGCCGAGTTTGAATTGTTTGCAATATCCGCGACCTCAGCAGATGGATCCTGCTGAGCAAGCTCTCCATTGATTGCATAAGCAGCAGCAACCGGCGCAATCAATGGATTAAGTCCAAAAACTAACGCTGCAACGAATACAACAAGCAGTTGCAGATGACGTTTCATGCCAACCCCCGTCAGGAACAAGTTCAATGATGCTCACAGGATTATATTACAGGTGAAACCCGAGGGAACTGCTGCGTCAAGTACCCAACAGTTACCGGAGTACAAAGAACCTAAAACGCTCATGTATCGATCCCTAAATCGACGTTAGCATCCCGTCCTCAGCCACAGGACCTCCCTGGTCCCAACCCTTCTCGACATATGGAACCTCCTCGTTCTCACGACTACATGGCAGTTCGAGCGCAACGGGAGGACCGTTTAAACATACTTTGTAATCATTCCAAAATTCGAATTGAACAAATCTGTTCTTGATAACAAGATTTCATATCCAGGATCAAAACATGGTTGAGGGAATAGGTTATTTTGAGAAAGAAGTTCTCCGCTACCAAGCCATTTGGCGATGTAGTCCAATCGTATTTTTGCTATGCCTATCAACTGTGAGGCTACATCGTAAAAATTAGGGTTATTGCCATCGGGTCCTCTTCTACGCAGAACATAGGCATGCTGCGCATGCGGTCTAAGGAAAATAGAAGGAAGGGATCTTCTTAAATCTATCAATTCGAACCCATTACCTCGATAAAGCCCGTTTTCCATCGGAGACTTTATTTCTGGTACGCACACCATCAACAAATAACCGAAGCCTATTGGATCGCTATTCCCTCTAGCAATGTTTGACAGCAAGTCATAGTTATCCAAATACCGACTTTTATAATGGGTATATCTTTCTATAGATTTAATCGTTTCTGGTTCATATAAACTCATCCATAAAGCAATCCAATGATTGTCAACCAAATCAATAAAACGAGTGCTTATGCCGTAGTGCTGCAGCGCCCCCTCAATAACAGAAGGATTTGAGTTACAACCAGCAGGAAGATTGAACTGTTTATTCAAAGGCGAGTCTGACATTATTGTATCAACAAGCGACTTGAGGTGATGTAGACACTTATCGGAATATTTCTTACCGCGCATCAAGGAGGGAGTTAGACTTCCATACAGTCGATTTTGACCCCGATACAAAACTCTCCCAACATCTTTATTCATAAATTTAGAATAACCGATCAAACGATTTAAACCATGAATACTAGATATTTCATAAACCGGTACATCAAGCTCTCGATCAGCATCAGAATATGTTTCCGTCTTGACCAACCGTACACCGGAAATTGTAAGGTTACTATTTATAATTGTCGGCCTGTTATTGCCCTCGTTTAATTCCGACGTCATTTTCAACTCCCAAAAAACAGATTGAGAAAAATGGCAACTTCAGCAACCGGTGTCACTAAACAAATAGCTAAATAAGATCGCAGAAGCCATTGCCAAGAACACGCTCGCCAATGAGCCCAGCAAATAAACCTCGGCGAAATCCTTGTCGCTTTCCAGCTGTTTAAAGCGTGCGATGCTTTTCGCCAGTAAAAATAAATGCTATAGCCGAATATTGGTTCAGCAGAGAAAGCGCCGCGACAATAAGTCTTTCAAATATTCCAATCCACTTGCCTGAATGTGCAATTGATGTGCCCGCCGACTGCTCTGCATCAGGGTTTCGGAGAAATTGGAGGACCTTAGCAATAGCGATGCTGCAGGGGCGCCCGCAAAAGCACAATGTCGAAACCCAAGAGAGCTCAACTCCACGGGTGCCCAAGAGATTCGAAGCAACTGGCCGCATGACCCAGAGGCGACAGCATAGAACGCTCAACATAAGCAAAAGTACAATATGCAGCACCTGATCGATCAAAAAACTACCAACCGGCGAGAGATCAAGCCCTGCAATCTTTCTTCTCAGGCCGCCATCGATAAACCAGTGTGAAAGAGCAAATACCGTAAAGGACGCAGCCGTGGCGGCTACACTCGCCTCAAACAGAAAAGTTACTGTTGCCGCGGCGCCGACCGCGTAAATTAAACAGTGCAGACCAAGGGCAATTCTATTGCTTTCCTTCTCATCTGCCATCTTATTCGACTGAAAATAAAAGTCGAACAGCATGTGGAATAGAAGAAAACACCCGAACACTCTCATTACGGCTCCACTTCATTAAGGAAATGAACGGCGAAAGCAGCCAGCTCTCTTTCTCTTACAACATTCGCGAGTCTAAGGCTTTTCTCGAGCCCCTGCCTCGTCCTCCCCATCGCAACGCCCATTTGTCCGGCAAGCCCTACATGGCTAGCCCTGATGTTATCTACGTTGAGACTGAGCGAGCTGCCCAACGTTACTGGAACGCAATCGCTCGGATTGCTTTTAGCGCCGTACTTTTTGCCTATACGCGCTTCGATTAGCTCAGCATACCTTTTGCTCAAAGTCGCGTCTCTGCCATCATGCAGCATAAGCGGTCGCAGCAATTCAACAACCTCACAGTTATTACGCTGCGACTCGTTTCTGCGATCAATTATTTCTAGACAACCCGCCGCGCACAGTTCCTTCTCACGCGAAACGCCCGAAACATCAACGATCTTCAAATCGCTGTACTTATCCTTTTCAGACTCAGCAATTGCTCTGCGCGCACGATGGTATGCCGACCCGTCTTGTTCCGTCGACAATGCGGACTGCATCCGAGTTTTCCATTCGCCCACTCCAATACCGCCCCTAAGATCAACCGTCTGGACGAGTATCTTAATAAATCTGTATGCCAAGAATGCGCCGGCCGTACTACGAAAAAGGCCCTGCAATTCATCGCCCGCACTAAACATTAGCGGCATTTCGAGCTCAGTTTTGAACAGCTCGTTTGTGCATTCCATTGCGTTTGCAAGATCCTCCTGCGCGCTTTGCCTTCTACTGTCCGAAAGACATCTCGAATGCCTCATGTCGACCATGAGAGCCGAATAACTATTGTTCATCAGGCTTCCTTTCCTCATGGCGATTATAGCAACTAATTTAGTTGCTTTCGTTCATTTGCAACGGTTTTAGTTTCTTCAGAGCATATGCAACCAAAATCGTTGCTTTGCAATAGGGTATAATTATTCCAAATCGCCTAGAGAAAGTGTTTGAATGCTGACCGTAATCGTGCCCACCTACAATGCCGAGCCGTATCTTTCTCAGGCTATAGGCAGTCTATTAAACGAAAAGAATATCGAACTGGAAATCCTCGCCATCAACGACGGATCCACCGACAACTCGCTCGCCATTATGCAAGATTTCGCTGCGCGCGAGTCACGCGTTCGAGTGATCGATAAGGCAAACCAGGGCTACGGCGCAACCTGCAATCTGGGCATTCGCGAGGCAAAGGGCGACTGGATTGCCATCCTCGAGCCCGATGACTGGATCGAGCCCGGAATGTACTCCGACATGCTTTCCTTTGCCAAGCGCGAATTTGGCGATCCGAACAAACTCGACATTATCGAGACCCCGTATTGGATCATTCGCAACCCCGATACCCCCCAAGAGGTCAAACTACATTGCGCATATCGTGGTCGCATCAAGCCGTCTCGGCAACCGTTCACCATTCACGACGCTCCACACCTGCTGGCTCACCATCCGTCCATTTGGTCGGCAATCTATCGTCGCGACTTCCTGATGCAAAACAATATCTGGTTTAAGGAAATCCCCGGTGCAGGTTGGGCCGATAATCCATTCCTCGTCGAAACGCTATGCCAGGCAAAGGCCATCGCTTACTGGCCCAAGCCGTATTATTGCTACCGTGAGGAAACACCCGAAAAGGCGGCCGCCCTGGCAAAGCGTGACCCCTTGATGCCGTTTAATCGCTGGAACGACATGGTCGATATTCTTGAGCGGCTCAACGTCACCGACTCCGCCGTCTGGACACCGCAAATCACACGCGGTTTCACCTATATGGGCATCATGATTGAGCATACCGGAATTGAAGGCCACCCCGAAATCGAGCGGGCAATCAACAAGATGTTCGAACGCATGCCGCAAGAGCTAGTATTTGCCAATCCTCGCGTTACCCCCGCGGCCAAAAAGCTCTATGCCGAGTATATGGGCATTGCCAATCCTAAAATCAGCTACTGCGCATACGCCAAGGACCTCGTGGGCGAGGGCCTGTATAACGTATGGAACAAGGGGCCCATGCAAACTCTAAAAATGATCACATCGCACTTTGGTTCATACAACGCACGCGCTGGAAAATAGTCTGATGGGCAGCAAAGCAAGCAGAAATACCTCCATCGAAGCGCTGCGCTTGGTCGCGGTCGCCGGGATTGCCATATTCCACACGTTTCAATGGACCTTCCAAGCCGTCTGCACCGGCCAACCGGAATATGCGCCGCTCGCTGTCTTCCCTTACTCCGGCGCGCTCGGCTTTATCAACCTGCTGGGCTGCTGGGCCAACGAGGTCTTTTTTATGATCTCGGGATACTTCCTTATTCCCTCGGCGGTACACGCCCTCCAAAACGGGTCATCCGCGCGGGGCCTCGTTTATAAATCGTTTACACGGTTAAAGAAAATCGTCTTACCCACGCTCTTTTATTGCACCGCGTGCCTGTTTGTTTCAATGTACGTCTATCCCCTACCCGAAATCTCGCTGCACGAGATTGGCTGGCTTACGCTGGGCATCGAGTTTATCTGGGTCTACGCCGCCTCCGTATTGCTCGTACCGATGATTACGCTGGCAAGGCAGCGGATCGGCAGCAAAAGGGCCCCGTTTGTCGTAGCACTTCTCGTGTTCGCAACATTTGGAATCAACTGCTACATCGCGGCGACGGCAAACGAAGTTGCCGGTGTCGTTTTATGGCGCAAGCTCATGAGCGCTGTTACCTACCTGGTCGCGTTTATTGCGGCTGGAGAAATGCGCTTTGTCCTCGAACACCACGGCAACGCATCCGGCGCTCAAAAATCCAAGATCGCACTCATCGGACTCGTTACCGCCACCATCGCGCTCGAGCTTCTGCTATCGGCAAATAGCCAGTACGACGCGCTCTGGAAGCTCTCCTACAAGTCCACTTCCGTCATATCCTTTATCTTGGCCGCCGCATCCGTTGCCGCCGCAGCGCTCCATCAGCCGCGCCACGAAGTCCCAGCTGCAGACAAGACAATCATGTCCCTCGCCGCAGGAACGCTCGCTTTCTACGCCGTACAGTCGTTTACCTGCAATGTCTGGCGACCCATCTTTGACAAAGCAATCTACACCATGGCGACAGGCATCCAAACGGGAGAGCCCCATCCAGCCGGCACCATTTTGCTCGGAATCCTTATGAGCCTTTGCCTCGCGCTTGCCCTGCTCCTCGTGGATATCGTACGCAGGGCCGTGGTCGACGCCATCAAGGCTCGCATGAACAGCTAAGCAGCCTTCCGACTCCGCAGACCACGAAGCGCGCTAACACCCGAAGCAAATAAAACCGCAAATACAATCGCCCAGTTCTTACAGCCAAATACCGGAATATGAACGATCGCATGGTCATGCATAACAACGAAATAACCCAGAACAACAACCAGAGGCAGCACCATGAGTAGCGACCGAATCAGCACCTTGCGACGACGACCGCCTTGCGCGCCGCCCCGTATCGAGTAAACGAGCACGGCAATCCAAATCGCCAATACGGCAGCAAACGAAACAAGGCAAACGACGTTCGAGATCATCGCATAGCCAGCAGTTGAGCAAATGGCGAACAGCTGCGGGCTCATGCAATAAAACTCCTTCAAAATCTGAGGCCAGTCAGCTTGGGGCAACAGTGACGAAGTCCCATGCGCAGACCAAAGACTCATCTCGCCCAGAACGTTCGAAAAGACCTCGTCCCAGCCCAGCACAAATGCCGCGACAACCCATTTCATCGCCCAGGTAAACACAAACGAAAGCCCAAACCCAAAGAGCGCCTGCAGCATCGTGACGACGCAGCGCTTGGGGCGCTCACCCTCGGGGAGCGCAATGAAAGCGAAAAAGCAATGCAGGGCGACAACTGCAGCAGGGATCGTTAAAAAGTCAAGGAACGAAAACACGGCGCCCGTCGCTATCGACCAAAGGACAAGGCGGCTTGTAAAAGTCCGTGCGTTCGGAGCCGATTCCAAACGAAGGCTCATGCAAGACATCATGATGAGCGCCACAAAGAACGAGATGCACAGTAGCAGATCACCGATAAAATTGAAAAACAGATTGGTCGACAACAACAGGATTGCGAGGAAACCCAACGTCAATGGCTTTGAAAACCGCTTTCGCAAGGCAACGTAAGCGCAAGCGGAGCCGGCAATCGCCAGAGCGACCGAAGGCACCACGACAACGTCGATACCGCCAATAAACAGGCAGACATTCGTAAGTAGCTGCCATCCATGCCAATACCGGTAATACTGCTGATGCGTAATCCCGCTGGCTTTCGTAACGTCATCAATCTCGGCAACAGCCATTGTCTTAAACGGAGAACCTTGGTCCTTTTGCTGTGCGACTTCAATGATAAAGCGATTGTTATCAAAGCAAACAGGACCAGCTGCAACACGGTGGTCGTAGACATACATGTCAGACAACAGGGCCGAGGACTCCGAACCCTGCGCATGCGACTCGATAACGGGTCTCGGCAGGCAATTCGCCACGGTATTGCTCAGGACAAATGCGACCTGAAGAACCAAAAACAGCAACATGACCTTGACGGAAAGGCTATCGACAAGGGAGGCTAAACGAGTTTTATTCACAGGTCATCCAAACAGAAAGATTGCGTCCACAAGAATCGGCACCTATGTAATACCACAATGCGCGCTTGCAATCTCGCCACGCACACACGTCAACCAGGCTTGTAGCAAACGTTCTTGGTGATTAGCGGAACATTACCCGTGGGCGCCCAGCTACGCTTACAATAGTCGTGTCCCATGGGACACGTTGTTTATTCCGCAGGGCCGATTTACTGCCCACGCGAAAGGATATTCTCATTCATGACTTCAACCCTTCCCGCCCCCATCGATAAGCTCGCCATCGTCGTCGTTACGTACAAGCGCCAGGAACTCCTGGCCAACTTGTTCGACTCTATGACCGAGCTCACGGCAACGCCCTGGCGCATCGTGATTGTCGATAACGAGAATTCGCGCGAGACCGAGGCCATGTGCACCGCATTCAACGAGCGCTTGGCCAACCTGTGGGGCATCGACACCGAGCAGCCAGACGCGCAGGGCGGCACCAACCGTGTCATCTACGCCCCGCAGCTCGAAAACGGCGGCGGTGCGGGCGGCTTCTCCGCCGGCACTGAATGCGCCTACGACTTGGGGGCCCAGTGGTTCTGGGTCATGGACGACGACGTGCTCGTCATCCCCGAAGGCATCGAGCGTCTTGCCAAGTGGACCGACCGCTATGATGTCATCCAGGGTTCGCGCCTGGACTTTGACGGCGGCGCCTTCTTTTGGCAGTACCAGCTCATCCTCTCGCTCGGCATTCCCAACCCCGTCGCCAAGTGGGACTTGGGCCCCGAGGGCTATCGCGCCATGAACCAGCTGTGCTTTGAGGGCGGCATGTTCTCGCGCCGCGTGGTCGACAAGATTGGCCTGCCTGACGCGCGCTTCTTTATCTACGGTGACGACGCCTGCTACGGCTACGTAGCCAGCCAACACTTCCCCGCCGCCGTGGTCGCCGACGTGGTGCTCAAGCGTGCCCGTGCCGTCTCTAACTGGGATATCGCCGGCAAGCGCCAGCTCAACTCCACGAGCGACACCAACCGTTACTACATCATGCGCAACCGCGGTTATCTGGCACGCTACATGCAGATCTACGGCGACTACCACCCTGTGCTGTTCCGTCTGGGCAACGCCGCGACCTTCTGCAAGGAATTCATTCGCTTGGCTGCCGTTGACAAGTGCTTTAAGACCGGCATTCCGGCGCTGCGCCGCGGCATGAAGGACGCCCGAAAGATCATCAAGGACCCCGACTGGAAGCCCATGCCGCCCATGAAGGACACCGAGTAACGGAAGTCGAAAACACCTCGGCGCTTAAAGCCGCTGGCACACCGTAGCCACATGCTGTCCATCAAACCCAAACCCCCAGCGCATGCGGCCAACGCCGGGCCGCGGCACACGGATTTCGTCGATGCCGTCGCGCTCTATGTCGAGCAGCGCCTGCACGGCCAGCAATTCCAGGCCCAGCGCATCCACATCGGGGTCATACATCAAGTTAATCGTTATCAGCGGACGCTCGTCCAGCATGCCAATCGTATCTGCTACATCGAACACAGCACCCGTAGGGAAAACCTGGATGTCCCAGCGACCTGCGCCATACTTTCGCCTCGAGGCAGGATTGGCATAGCCCGGCAATCCAAAACAGAGTCCTTGCAAGAGTAGGTGATATGGCAGCGGTGTATCTGGGTCGGTCGCACCGATTCCCGCATCTCCCAGGATGCGGCTTAGCGCCCGCCTCACCGTATCCTCGTCCCCACGGCACAACCCGTCGCGAAACGCATCGACGTCTCGAATGTCTTCGGCAGCGCACTCAAACCACTCGATAATCACTAGACGCAAGGCCTGGCGAAGCTCGTTATTGGGCAATCGCAAGGCACGGAGGCGATTGCCACGCTCTGGCTCCTCAGTCATATCAGTCGTGAGAAAACCGGACAGATACAGCGCCGTCCACAGGCCATCATCAGACGAGGCCTCTGGACCCGCAGCGCCCAAACAAAGCGGGACATCAACGCACCCATGGGCCTCGAGCAAATCAAACAAGACCGAAAGGCGGTCGAGATTCCACCCGACAACTACCCTACTCAGGCAATCGGCATATCCATACAGATCGGCACGCACGGGCGCCGTGCAGCCTCGGTCCAGAAAACCGATCACGCGCGCCGGACTCGAGCAATAGGCCCTGCCAAACCGATACCCCTCGAGCCATTCACGCGCATCATCCAGGTATTCCCCGCACCCAGCATGATTCAACAGAGTCTGGACCTCGGCATCCGAAAAGCCGAAACAACGGTCACACCAGGTCGAAAGCGGCGTCGTCAGACAATACGAGCAGCCATGCAAAGAAAGCGCCGCTTCGGCAGGACCGGGACACTCCCCCATCAGACACGTCAGCCGCAACGAATCGCGCGCAGCGACAATGGCGTCGAACAGCACGCGATCGAATAGCCCTGCCGGATCAGCACCGGAAGCGCCCCTCGCGCTTGCACGGCCCAACCATGCCGCATCGTACCCATCAACGAGCAATACAACCTGCTCATCGCAGGCAATCTCCAGCAGCTCAATGAGCACACCGAGCACCGAGGCGACCTCGTCCTCGCTCGCCGCGCCACGCGCAACGCGTTCGATGTGACGCACCTTGTCTCGAGCTAAATCCGGAGCTTCCAAGAGTGGCAACAAGCGAACACATTCGCCCGAAAGAGCATTGTGCACGACGCCGGCAACAGCGGCCCCACACCTTGCAGCGCCAGAAAAGTCCAGCGATATTACCGGATAGCAAGCATACTCATCCCGATAGCGCCCGCTGTTCGCATCCCAAATCTGAGCATCGGCAAACAAACGCTGACCAGAGCGACCGACCGCTGGACGCTCCAGAAAAGCCTTGAGCATCGACAAGTTCATGCTCTTGCCAAAACCCTCGGGTCGACAGCACACCACAACGGACGCGTCGCAGTCCAACACATCGGCAATAAACATGGTCTTGTCAACCAGCATGCAGCAACCAAGGGACTCCGCATAGTCGTGCATGCCAATGGGCAAAGCCGCATCGTCGGCACAGCCGATCAAGCGCACACCAAAGCCAGCAGCACAATCAACATTTGCCTGTTCAGACACCAAAACGTTCCCCCCAAATCGCAGCACGATGCCAATTGTAATGACCGCCTCGCGCGTACCGACGAAGCCGCGCGAACATATCGGGCAACGGTAGCAACAAGACGTGTGAGGGGGCACAACTAATCGTTGCACAACAAAACGGGGCCCGATACATTCGCACCGGACCCCGTCCCAACTCTTTAGTTATCTAGCAACCAAGAGGCTACTCCTCCGAGCCGTCCTCCCCAGAAGCTTTCTTCTGCTGATCGAGCTTATGCTTACCACTTACGATAGACGTAGCACCCAGTGTGGCCAAGCTTGCACTGGCAAGGCTCGCCATAACGATAAGGTCGCCCGTCTTGGGCATATTGCCGCCCGAGGATTTGGTTGTTGTAGTCGTCGTGGTGGTCACCGTTTTGGAGTCATTTTGCTCTTGGACCTGGTTGTCAGCACCACTCTCGTCGTCTTCGGACTGTTTCTTTCCGTCCTCGGTCTTGTTTTTGTCCTTCCCCTCAGATTCAGACTTCTTACCCTCGTCCTTCTTCTGAGTGGACTTGTCGTCCTTCTCCTCAGAGCTAGAACCCTTATCAGATTCGGTCTTCTCGGAAGCCTTGTCCTTGGAGTCGCCCTCTGCGGCCTCGGTCTTTTCCATGGAAACCTGATCAGAGTTGTCCTTGTTCTGGGCGGAGCCGTTATTGACGCCAGCCATCAGCGAAGAACCCAGCGTAGAACCAAGCTGCTCGGAGAAAGAAGGCTTCTTGTCCGGCGAAGCAACGGGAGCGTCCGGCGCCTTATTCGAGTCGTCCTTGGAAGCATCGGAATCAGGGGTTGCATCAGAGCCGGAGCCGTTGTTAGAGCCGGTGTCAGCAGAGGAATCGCTCGAGCCGGTAGATGAGTTAGAGGTGTCAGCGTCGGTCGAACCAGAAGCGTCGCTGTCCGTATTGCCGGCAGAGCTTGAAGACGAATCGCCCGCAGCAGAGCCGTTCAAATCGGAGCCGTTCGAGGTAGAGCCGTCGTTGGTAGCGCCATCAGCAGAGCCATTACCGTCAGCATCGGTCGAGGGCGCATCCATCCTGTCATCGTTGACATCGTCACTCGAGCCGTCATTCGAATCAGGTGTCGGCGAGGGCGCCGGCGTAGACTCGGGCTGCACGGGCGTCGCAGCGGCAGCCTCATCCTCGGCGATATAAACCAAGCAGTCCTTCAGCTCATTCTTATAACGATTCTTCCAGCCCTCATGATACTGAGGCTGACTCGAAAACTTGGTGGCGACATTGTTGACCACGCTATTGGAGAGCGCCGTCACAAACTCTCGGTCGGACATATCGTTGGAAAGATTCGCCCAGCGGAAAAAGTCCCTGCAGCCACCAGTGCCGCACATGTTGGTAATGCTCCACACCATGCCCTTGACGCAATCGGTGCGGCCCGAAATATCAATACCCAGGCCGCTCTTGAGCCACGCCTCGGTCACCGCATAGTACGAGTTGTACGCATAGGCATCTTGAAGTGCAGAGAACTCAACAGGATCGGTGTTGTAAGCACCCTGGAAAGCCTCCTGCGCGATACGGCCCAGCTCGGTGAGCTGACCGTTCTCGGACATGGGATTGTTCGCGTTGGTAATCTCGCTGCCGCGATCAATCGCATCCTTGAGCATGCTGTATTTTTCGGGGCTGTAGTTGTAGACCTGCTTCATAAACGGAATGAGCGACCAACGACGGTCGAACTGGTAATAGCCCAGTGCGTTATAGCCGTCACCATACGAAAATCCCTGGTTGTAGTTACCATGGCTCTCGTACTTGGTAAAGTACTTCATCTCGGGAGTCACGTTGACAAACGAAACGCCCTGGACCGACCTCAGCACGCCCGAGAAGGACTGTTGGGTGTAAAGGCCCTTATCGATATCGGTGGCATCCGAGGCAACGCCCGGCGTGGGCTCCTCGGCAGCGGCGGGTGCCGGCGCGGAAACGGCGCCAAACGAAAGCGCCAGCGTCAGGCCCGCGACAATAGCAGAATGCTTGGGCTGCATAAGATCCTCCCTGCATTGGTGTAGTTAAAGTTCAGTTTGCAAAGATAAAAATAAGTATTGCAGCTCGCCCGTTATTGCACAACAACCCCTCGGCAAACGGCAACAACCCTCCGCGAAATCTTAAGGAATTAAACAAACTGGTCGTCGGGCGCCATCAGAAGCTCGCCGTATCGCTCCATCAGCCCGTCCCTCAACTGACAGAAAGCGGGGATATAGACGTTCAAGATGCGCTGAATCAAATCTTGAGCGAGCTTGTTGTCGTAGATATGGACGTTCGTATTGCGGTCTCTGAGCATGTCTAGCCAGGCCGCCTCATCAATAAAGTCGTAGAATCGGTACGACTCCTTCAAGATGGCACGAGGAAACCCCGACGCGGCAAGCGTGGCACCCTCATACTCGAGCAGACGCTTAAGGAGCTTCCAGCTCAGTTCAAATTGAAGATTGAACTTATTAATCAATCCACTCTGAACAAAATCATTGTTGAGATCCTGATTGGGCGCATCCTCAAGATTCGCCAAGGCGCTAACAAAGTTCTCATATTTTTTCATACAGAATCACACCATCCTTGGCAATCTCATCGAGCAATTGCTGCGATAGGGACTCGTCGAGATTGACGACATCTACATCTAAAAGAGTATCAAGATGTTCCTCGATCAAATATGAGAAACGGCCGAAATCCCGGCAACCTGCTACGGCGATGTCAATATCGCTCTTGGGCAAGTTGTCGCCTCGAGCACGAGAACCAAACAACACGACCTTCTCGGCGTCACATTCCCGAGCAAAAACTTCGATTTGCTTGTACACCTTGTCGAGAGATGCCATTTGCACCCCTACAGCTTAATGTCAAAGTTGATTTCGGGGACGGCGGCCAGGTCGGCCAACGTCACGCCGTCGACGTACTTTTCGATCACGTCGTCCAGACCGCGCCAGAACTTGACGGTCGAGCACAAATCGCTACGGGTGCAGCTGTTGTCGATGCCATCGCACGCCACCGGAGCCGTGCTGCCCTCGACGGCACGCAGGATGTCGCCGGCACGCACCTCGGCCGGGTCCTTGGCCATCATGTAGCCGCCGCCCTTGCCGCGCACGCTCTTAAGCAGGCCCGCCTTCATAAGCGGACGAACCAGCTGCTCCAGATACTTTTGCGAGATATGCTCGCGGTCGGCAACCTCGCGCAAGGCAATCTTGCCCTCGGCGTCGCCCAGCGCCGCGATATAGATCATTAACCGGAGGGCATAGCGGCCCTTAGAAGAAATGAGCATACCTACCCTCCCGTTGTTCCTGGGACAAAATCAGGCCTATTTGTCCCAAATCCTATGCACGCGGGGCAAACAAACCTGATTATTATGTCCCACATCTAAAAAGTCGAGTGGATTAGTCGGGTTTTCCCTTGACTAACGCCGAACCCATAGTAACTTTATTCCGAGAAGATTCCTAGGGTTTAGTACACCTATGAGTACACCATATACAGAGAGGGACAGCATGAGCGCAAATCCGCTGCTTTCCATCGAAGGTCTGACCGCCTCCGTGGACGAGAAGACCATCCTCCACAACGTCAACCTCAACGTCGCCGCCGGCGAGACCCACGTGCTAATGGGACCCAACGGCGCCGGCAAGTCCACCCTCGGCCACCTGGTCATGGGCGACCCCGTCTACACGGTCAACGACGGCCGCATCGTCTTTGACGGCCAGGACATCACCGAGCTCACCACCGACAAGCGCTCGCGCGCCGGCCTGTTCCTGAGCTTCCAGGTCCCGGTCGAGATCCCCGGCGTGCCACTGTCGAGCTTTTTGCGCGCCAGCATCGCCGGCCGCCCCGGCCTGGAGATGAAGGGCAAGGAATTCCGCCGTCGCGTCAAGGAGCTCGCGGCCGAGCTCAACATGGATACCGCCTACCTCAACCGCGAGCTGGGCGTAGGTTTCTCGGGCGGCGAGAAAAAGAAGGTCGAGATGCTCCAGCTCCTGCTGCTGCAGCCCAAGCTCGC